>Ga0073934_10002470_pt1 | contig 38253 bp, 37 predicted proteins | sample LarsenN4metaG_FD_76834 | JGI IMG/M metagenome (GOLD analysis project Ga0073934, IMG submission 76834) | Hot spring sediment bacterial and archeal communities from British Columbia, Canada, to study Microbial Dark Matter (Phase II) - Larsen... ... | reverse complement strand
ATTTGCCAACGCTGGGAAGTCCTATAATAACTACTGTAGCATCCCCTGCTCTCCTTATATCAAAAGATTCTCCCTTTGCCTTGCCAGTTTTGCTTTGCTTGCTCTCCTCCAGCTCCTTGCGAAGTTTAGCTAGTTTTGCCTTCAGCAATCCAAGATGGTGCTCCGTTGCCTTGTTTATCTGTGTCTTGCGCATCTGTTCCTTGATTGCTTCTATCTTCTCTGGAATTCCCATAATGAACCTTCATGATGATCTTGCATGAATATCTTCCGCTTTGTGTATCTCATCAAAGAGATAGGTTAAAGACAGGAAAATTGACTCTGGAGGTCTTTGTATTACTAATTATATAATCAAAAAAGAAAAATTAACAAACATGGAGGTTGAAACTATAACTACTGGACTATTTCGGCCGTAGCAAATCGGTTTCCAACCTGAGTAATTCTGACCTTGCAATTCTGGCCTACTTGTCCGCCTTTTACAAAGATAACAAAACCCTGAACTCTTGCTATACCGTCGCCCTTTCTACTTCTTTCTGTAATGCTTACATCGTATTCTTTACCTTGTTCAACAGGTTTCGGACCAGAGTTGAAGTTGCGGTTAAAACTCGTACATTGCACCCCCTTTTGACCGTTCAACCACATGGTCTAATATAAACGCTCAAAATATTACGTTCATTAATTAATGGAAGCGGGCCCGTCGGGCATTGATCCCGAGACCCCCGGATCTCTTCAGTCAGGTTAAAAGTTTCACCATTGCTTCCGGTGCTCTACCTGGCTGAGCTACGGGCCCCCAGCAACTTTCAAGAACGCTATAATTTTAGTCTTTAAAGATGATTACAAATTAAAGGAATGTTATCTATTACCATCTTCAGAAGGTTCATCCTTAGATGCGCCCAGGTTACTGTAAGGCTCTGCATCATCAGGCAAACTATCAGGTAGCACAGCATCTTGCTTGTTCTCTAAGGTGTCTGGTAAATCATTCTCTAATGATGAAATTTCTTTAATACGCTTTTCAGCTCTGTTGCGGCTGGTTCTGTTAAAGAAGAGAATGGCAAGTACAATTGCGATTATTATATAATTTATGGGTGGTTGGATCAATCTGGTGACATAGCCTATCTTTGGTATCACATACACAACTTTACCTATGTAATCATCTTTAGTTATAGGATAATCTGTGCCCGGTATGGATGCTGGATTTGCATCTCCCTTTGTTGTAATGATCTTCTCACTGCTTTCCTTGATATCAACCACTCTGTGCACTATTACCCTATCATGTATCTCAGGCCTATTGAACACTATAATATCACCACGTTGTACCTGCTCAAAAGTTCCTCCATCCTTAACAATCAAAACATCGTAAACATTCAAGACAGGCTCCATGCTACCGCTAGATACAACGTAGAAGGGGTTCTGAGTTCCAAAGGCGGCCTGCAAACCAATCCATACCCCCACAACTCCTACGACTACGATAATAACATCTTTTATCGCATGTTTTACCTTAGGATTAGACATGTATTCCTTGCAAATAGCGTCATTTTACATTAGATAAACCTTGCGTGAGAAGGCAGCTCAGTCTAATGCCTTAACATCACAGATCAGTATAACTCTGATTCTTCACAGCTGCCTAGATTACATGTATGCATAAATTATTTTAATGTTGGTTAGCTTCCAAGTATCTTTCCGGCCTTGTTCTTCTCTCTGGGTATCCACTCGAATTTTGGTTTGCTATTGCACCTCGCAAGCATCTCCCATGATTTCATTGCCAATTCTCTCAAAATATCATCATTAATTGCGTATTCGTGATTTAACTGCTTCACAGTGTTCATGGAATCACTGTATATTATCACATTTTTGGCATTTTGAACATCCAGATCGCTCAGTGCCTCAATTATTGCCAAATATTCAGCCTGGTTGTTAGTTATATCCTCCCTCTTGAACAACTTTGGCCTGTTCAATTCCTCTATATAATACCCATATTGCGACTTCGGCGGGCCAGAGCCATCTACATACACGTGCAATGTATCATGCAAGGAAATCACGAATAGTAAAAATTTTAGGTATTGACTTCTTTATTAGTGTAGGTGGTAGAGTATTATTCTGTTTAGAAGGAAGAAAGAGGACAAACCTCAAGATAAGGTTGAGCAGGTGCAGACGGAAATTGCATTTTCGGAACTTGAGCAGTGGATCAAAAAGCATATGGACTCTTCCTTTGAGGAAATAAAACCTCAGGCAATTTCGTTCAGAAACAAGTTCCAGTTAATAATAAATTCAATTAAAATGATGGGAAAACAACTTGGTGAAGCCCAGATAAAAGAGGATCAGGTTGCACAGCAATTCATTCCAGTAATAAATGACGCAAAGAACACACTGCTTACAACAATACACCGGGAAACATCTGATAAATTGATGGAGATCAATACTTTTGAAGACCTTCTTGCCTTACGAGATAGGGCGAAGAGTCTTCTTACTAGATTGGGAGAGACTGGAGGTTCGCATAGTAGAACCATACACTCCTTTTTCGCTAAATATGCAAAAGTTTTGAAACTTGAACTAGGAATTTTAGACAAGGAACTGAAGCGAATAAATGAACTGATCGATGATTATGATGAAAAAACTTCCATGTTTGTTGATTGCAAGCAGCGTATTGCAAAAGTTTCTTCTGCGCTAAATGTAGAGAGGGAATTTCTGATGAAACAGAATGAGATTAGAGATGAACTTGGGTTATTAACCAACAAGAAGGCTGAACTGGAGAGGAAGATCGAAGATTATAAGAGAACAGAGCGATACAATCAATATTTGAAAGATAAGGAAGTGATGGAAGGAGCAGGTAACGCAATTAACAATATACTATCAGAGCTTAATGCGGCCTTTTCACGCATATCTAGACCCTTGAGCAAATATAGTTATGAATTAGGGCTTGATAAGGAAAGCAACATTCTCATGCAATCAGTAATGGAGAGCCCTGCTAACCTTATGGCTGATGATAAAGCTAATAATATAATGGAAATTTTGAACAAAGTTAAAGATGCTATGCAAAAAGGTAGGATAGTTACGAAGAACCCAGAAAGGGATGTCGAAAATATAAACACTCTGGCTAATAATCTACATGATTACGTGAAGCAGTATATGGATTATCATTCAAATATGCAGGAATTGCGTAATAAAACATCTGTCATTGATAATGAGCTTGAAAGAATGTATGAAGAGTTGAGGAAAATTAGAGATTATATGCAGCACAAAGAATCGTCTCTGAATGATTATAACCAGCGGGTTACAAATGCAAAAGTTACCATTAAGGATGAGTTGAAAAAAATTGTTGAAATAATAGAAAGCGCAACGATGAATAAAGTTACGATTACAATCTAACTAAAAATAATACCGGTTATCCGATTATTTCGTTGAATATCTCTTCAAGGGCATTCAATCCCCCACTAAGCATCCTTCTTAATTGATCATTTAGGTACTTTTCAGCATCATCCGGCTTCGACGCAAGGCCTCTTTTTGCCAGACCAAGCGTGAGTGTGTAGAGTGCCGAATTGGAGATTTGAGGAAAGTCTGTCTTTCTGAGTTTATTCTTTTCAATGAATTTCCCGATCTGGGTGAGAACGAGTGTATAGGCTTCGTTCCTAATCTCTTCAGGAAAGTTCTCCTCCAAAATCTTGAATGCCACTGCTTCTCTATCTGAATTCCCCATAGCGGCACGTGCACAATCAGCATTATTAAATTTTAAGCCTAAGATATTATTGAATATAATGCTAATGTAGAGATAGATTATTGTCAAAAGAGTGAAAGGATGCCTATGAATGGCAAGTAATCGATTGAATAGTAGAGACATCTGACACGTATACATACATAATTTCTCTCTTGGTTTCTACGGAGGCTTTGCTATGAACTGCGTAAATAGCAGACAAAACGAAAGGTGGCTTCTATTGCTTCACGAATGGATGGACACCGCGCGTTATCTTTATCGCTTTTGGTGGACAGACACTTTGGCATGCCAAGCAGAATATGCATTCGTTCTCTCTTGCTGGATCCGCCTTCTTTTCAGATGCTGGATGTCCTGGAGTTTCTAACCACACAAACACATCGACGGGGCAAGCTTCTATGCAAGCTCCATCTGCAACACAGAGATCAAAATCAACAGCTACAGATGTACCATGTATTCCCAGAACATTTGGGCTAGTCACAGGTCCCCACACATGATGATTTGCATGATCCTCTGCTACCTGCCTAGTGTTCATGAAATTAGGATCAATGCCCTTCTTTCTTGCCGCTGCAGCGGCTGCAGGTTTGCCAACGACGAGTGGTTTAGCCAACGGTGTTAAACCTTCAAACCTCTTCTGAACTTCTTGGACGTTTAGCTTCAGTTTCTTAGTCCATTCCTGCTTCCACTTCTCTCCAATTATGGTATTTCTAATGATAAAATCAATAATCATCTTGGCGTTTTGATCAGCCTTAGATCTGTAGTTCTTTACCCAATGAGCGTCTGGGAATGATTCCAAGGGTTTGATCTGGTATATGATGTCTACAACTTCTCCTGTAACAATCTCTACCGTTACCTCAAGTTCGGCCTCCTTCCAGTCCTGAGGCTTTGATGCTGTGACGTCTGTCTCCTTCCACTTGTAAGTAACATAGATCCTATCTGCGAATTCATCGATCTTGAATGACTGTGCAAGGGCAGCAGTTACTTGCTGTATCTCTTTCTTATCGATTAATTCAACAGGGATTCTATAAAGACCGTATCTGTAACCATGCAGTGGGTAGACGCCACGCTTTGCTGTATCTGACAGAACCATGTATACCTTGTCCTCTAGCAGTGCCGACATGTTAGTTATACTTCCAAAAGGAATCTAAAAATCTTTCCTTTAATGGGGACGGGGCATTTCCCTGATCTTTCTGTAATATTCTCCATATCTATTGCCTTCTTTAGCACATCACCGAAAGAAAATTGCATATTTAGGAAGTACCAGCATACGCCTACCTTGTGACCGATACCGTCAATATCATACTACGACATATCAGAAATAAATTTATAACACAGATTATGATTAGCGCAATAGGTTGATTTAGCTTTGGTTGAAGACTTGCAAGCAGTTATTTCATTTATCAGAGTATTCAAGGAGGATCTAGCTATCTTCAGAGTCAAACCTGTAAACGGTTCTATTCCAAACTTCCGTGCCGGTCAGTTTGTATCTCTAGCATTTCCCACCCTCCAAGGCGAAGATGGTAAATTGGTTCGCAGAGCATACTCTATAGCATCGCCCCCGCAGCAGCAAAAGTATTTTGAATTCTACGTTAGGTGGGCCAGGAAACCAGTGCCAGGTAAATTAACTACCGAATTGTTTGGAAAGAAAACAGGTGATGAAATACTCTGGCGCAAACCAATAGGACCTTTTGGGGTTGTTGATGAGAGACCTGACGGCTCTCCTGACACAAGACGAATCGTGATGGTGGCTGGAGGCACTGGCATTGCACCATTCATATCGTTTACACTTGACCTTAAAGCCAGAGGCGACAAAAGAGAGATAGTACTCTTACACGGGGCAAGTTATGTTGATGAATTGGTATATGCAGAGTTGTTGACGGACTTGGAAGAAGAAAGCATTGACAAGGGCAAGGATCACTGGAATTTCAGATATAGAGCAAGCATAAGCAGACCAAATGAGCCACTTAACAAATCTTGGGGTGGACATAAGGGAAGGATTGAAACGTTCCTGAAACCTGATCCAGCAACTGGAAAATCACCGCTCGAAGAACTTGTGGGTGAGAAGATCACACCTGAAAATACAATGTTCTATGGTTGCGGCTTTCAGGGCACTATAGATGGTATAATGCAAACTCTAGGTCCATTGGGTTTTGTGGACGAAGAGCATATGAGAGAAGACGGGTCATTTGACGTCAAATACGAGTCATATGGTTAACCCGTTTAATTATCGGGAATGAATTTCCGAATGCAACCATTACAAAGTTTGTAATTATCTGATGCATGGGCATAATGTGGTGTAGCATCAATGCGTCTTACAAAATCCATTTGTATAATTAGTGAAATCCATCTGCTCCACTGTCTGCCTTAACTGTTTTATCAGGATGTATTCTTGAGAACCACAGTTGTTATATTCGAGGAATGTTTTTTTTCTTCAGTAGATAATCAAGCCACAGATTTGTAATTTTTTCCTGGACTGAATTCTGTTTTAGGCGAGCGTTAAGGTTTGGAAAGTCTACCTCGTCCATCTTTTGATCTTGGTTAAAACAGCTAAAGACTGGTTCTGTTTGCTTGCCAGTCTCCGGATCAATATGGCGCTGAAGACATTGTGCACAGACCTCTTTCATCATACACTGCATCGGCGAGTTGATTGATGCTATCGCGACGTGGTTTTCCTTTAAGTAGGACTTGAGCTCCGTCCTGCGTGCTTGGTTGACTGCTGCCATCATACGATCGGAACCGATGGCTATGATCCTATTTGCTTCACCAAAAGGAACTGCGGTTTCACCCAGTTTCCCTTCCGCGTAGGCTACCATGGCTTGGATGATATTTCCAACCATGCTTTTGTCTTGAGGACGCCTTGGCTGAATCGATGGGGCAACATCTGTGCTCCATACAATCACATCAGAAGCTGCTTCGATGTCTTCGAGCTTGAAGACATCCTCCGCTTTTTTATATCCTGCGAAGTAGATCACTTTATTACCCTTTGCGCGTAGGGCCTTTCCTATTGAAAAGAGAACAGCATTGCCTAATCCACCGCCTGCCAGAATTACAGTCTCATTGCCATCGGGAATCTCAGTGGGGTGTCCAGTCGGTCCCATGATAATAACAGGCTCTCCTTTGCGCAGTGCGGCACAGAGTCGCGAGGAGTGACCAAGTTCTAGAGCAATCAATGAAATTAGTCCTTCTTTCTTATCGACCCAAGCACCTGTAAGGGCAATTCCTTCCATGGTAAGAGTCGTGCCCTCGATCTTTTCAGCTAAAGTCTCATAATTTTGAAGGCGATAAAATTGACCGGGTTCAAACCGTTGTGCATGGAAAGGAGCTTTTATAATTACTTCCACAATCGTTGGCGTTAGACGATTGACCTGATGAACTGTAGCTAAGAGTCCTTCGTCCAAGCGCTGGAGCATTTCTTTGAAACGATTTTCTCGTGCAACTTGGTCTTTAGGATCAAGTAATCTGATCTCCTTTTCAAAGAGCTTGACAATGTATGGATATCCCCTTTTTGCAGAGGCCATGGCCTTTACTACATTTCCTGCATAGATAGGGTGGTTATCACCAAAAAAGGTGATGAATCGATCCTCTCTCTGATAGGATGTGAAGACAGCGGGAGTCTTGGTTTTGACCGTATCCGATTCTTTGATCATCACAAGTTCTGGTGTTGCCTTTGCATTCCAATTTGGCTCGAATTTTTGGAAGAACTTTTTCTTGTCATCCAATTTGAAGGTACCTGGCCATTCTCTTTCATAGATGGTGTTGGGTGTCGTACCAGCTGCGACAAGGGCAGTTCTTGCTGGAAGAGCCACCATCTCTCCTGTCCCACGCCACTCTCCTTTTTCATCTTTTTTCTGTCGTTCAAACACAACAGCCTTTAGAGCACCATAATCATCTGGGATACATGCGGTTGGGTTCATGTTCTCGATAAAGAAGATTCCCTCTTCTAGTGCCTTGATGATCTCTTCGTGGTTAAGGCGATATGCTGGTGAGTCTACCATACTTTTGCGGTAGACGAGAGAGCAACCGCTCCATGACCGAACTAGCGAAGCCAAGTCAGGCAGCTCTCCTGCAGCCTCTGCTCGCTTCCGCTCCTTTCGGATTGCTTCAGCATGTGTAAGGAATTCCTTTAGGATCTCTTTCTCCTCCGCATCAAACATCTTCCAGATGCGTTCTTCTCCAAATTCACGGGAGAGGATCTCGAACCGATCCCGGATCTTCTCGACTTGAACTGGGTAGTAAGCCATAAGTTCCGTGGCTGTATCAATTGCTGTAAGACCACCACCTATGACTACAGCAGGCAGGCGCACTTGTAGATTAGCCATACTGCTTTTCTTAGCAGCACCAGTCAACTGAAGGGCCATGAGAAAATCGCTTGCCTTGCGGACACCGCGTATGAGGTTGTTCTTCATCTCCACTACTGTAGGTCGTCCAGCACCTGTTGCGATTGCAATGTGATTAATGCCAAGATTCCAAGCATCTTCAATTGTAAGTGTTCCACCAAAACGGACACCGCCATAAATACGGAAATATCTCCTCCGTGCAAGAGTCAGATAGATCAGCTTTAGAAAATTCTTGTCCCACCTAACGGTGATTCCATACTCAGCCACACCTCCAAACCCTGCCATGATCCGCTCATCAAGTTTATCATAGAGGTCGCTGACATTCCGAATTGGCTGTGGTGGAGTGTTTTCATCCCCAACCCATGTTTTGGGGAGTGGTTCGATCTTAAGAGCGTCGATGCCGATTACACCAAATCCTTCGTTGAGCAGATATTGCGATAAAGTAAATCCAGCAGGTCCCATACCGACTACCATAACATTCTTTCCGTTATATGGAAGAGCGAATGGTCGTTTGACATTTAGCGGGTTCCATCTTGTCAAAAGAGAGTAGATCTCAAAACCCCACGGAAGGTTCAGGCAATCAGTAAGTATGCGAGTTTCAATTTGTGGAATGTTGACTGGCTCCTGTTTTTGATAAATACATCCTTTCATGCAATCGTTGCAGATTCGGTGGCCGGTGCCAGGGATCATCGGATTGTCAATCATCATAGTTGCAAGCGCAGCTATCGTTTCGCCATCCCGTTTTAAAAGATGGGCTTCAGAAATTTTCTCATTCAATGGGCAGCCAGTAAGTGGGACTCCGAGTGGATTCTTTTGCACTTTGCCTTCTTTGTCAAAGAATCCCTTGGAGCAGGAATCTTTGTTCCGTTCGTGGCAGTATAAGCAGTAGTTGACTTCATTGAGCACCTGAAGTAAATTATATCGCCTGTCGGTAAGATCAAAACCATCACGTCGTCGATGTCTTTCTGCCGGTCCAACTGCAAGTTCGGGAATAGTCTCCTTTGGACGGTCTATCTTGACGAGATGCCAGTGATCGATCTTCTTTGGAAGCCTAAGGGAAACCCAGTCTTCAACATCCGCCCCAGTTTGAGAATTGTGTAGATGGGCAGAGATCCATTGTTCTGCGATCTTAAGAAAACCCTGCACTGTATCACGGCCCTTTTCTGGTAGTTCAAAATCTGATGGTATGAGTGAATCAAAGAGGGATGATCCGCGTGAGTGATTGCGAATCTGTTTGCAGATATCTATCAATCTTTGACGGCTTGTTTTTGCATCTACTCCTTCAATTCCTTTAACCTTCTGGCTCAGGTCGGTCTCGATCTGCGTGAGTGTGTTTACCATATTGGAAAATGATTCCTCCTGGATTTCGTTTTGACCTGCCTTTCCAACAATCACCTCTAGTAAAAGCTGCACTTGCTGATCCAACCTTTGCAGATCAACTCTGACCTCCTCTGGCTTCAATATCTTTGCAACGCGCTTACTCACAAAATTTTTTTTGAACTGAAAGATCGGTTTTGCTGCATTGGCTTTTTCTCGTTCAAACTCAGCAGAATTTTCTATGTGAAATAACCGTGAGATGAACCGACCTAGATACGGGGCAAGTTTGACGATCAGATTTGATTCACCGATGGGGGAAAGACCGTTTCCTTGGCGATAGTTGGAGTACTGCAGACCAAGCGCCGGGTCAGCTGTTTCGACTTCCTTATAGAAATATTCAGCCAACACCTTGAGGCGAAGGGGATCATAAAGATCTGGATAAGTAAATCCTTCAATTCCCAAGGAAAATACTTGTTTATCCATAGCCATAGTTTACACCTCTCACCTGTGGATGTTCCCAATTAGTTTCTTTGGAATAAGAAACACATTCAACACATCCTTCATGTTGTATCATTACTTTGTTTTGCTCAACGGTATAACAGTGAATAGGACAAAGAGAATTCACTTGAGGGATCAAGTACTTTGATTTGTGAAATTTCATCTTCATCACACTTGCTTAGCAATATAATTCGCTATGGCAGGAAGGTCATTTAAATTTACGTTTTTATCAACCCAATATATAATTTGGGTTGTGTAGAAACCATAGATTTTAACTGGTTGTGCACAGAATTGCGCCATGAGGTCAGTGCATAACATGCAACTCCTATCCATATATGAGTCTGGCAAGATACTGAATTGGAGTAAGTACCCATGGTCCATGCAATTCAGGAACCCGTAATACCGCGTGCAACAAACATTGAATAACATCCAAGACCGCATTCTTCGCAAATTGGTTTCAGCGCCTTGTTATCTGCACTTCCAATACAACATGGTTGTTTTACTCTGCCCATATGATCTAGCGAAAGTATAGCCCATGAGGGACATTGAACTGGTGTCGTGCCTACTCCTCCCCAATTACCTTTCATCAATGATATTTGTTTCTCGTTATTAATAACAAAATCTGGGTATTTCTCGCGCAATGCAATAATCTTATTAACAACTTCATCACGTTTTTCTCCAAACGGTAACCACAAAGGGTCTCCTTTAATAAATGGAGTATGAAACTGAAATGCTATCTTATTTACTGTTCCTCTCCATTCTTCCACCAAATCCTCCACTGTAGTATAATTTAGTGAGTTAATAGTTGTTGAAATCCAGATGTCCTTCCAGGCTGGTTTCCCGTGATGGTCAGATTCAGCAATATAGTCAAGGATGTTCTGTTTCGTTTTTGCATATGAACCCTTTCCTCTAATGCTATCATGTATATTCTCGGTTCCATCTAACGATACCCAGTAAAAGTATAGATTTTCAAATCTCTTTAAAGGGTAGGTTCCGTTTGTGACCACACATACTCTCTTGGGCATCTCCTCGCAGAAAACTTGGATTATATCTGAACGCATTGTCGGTTCACCACCAACCAGAGTTACGTAAAATACACGGTGTTTTTTGAAGGTATGCCTGATTATTTGTCGCCAGTCTTCCGCAGATAGATCTTCATCATCTTTCCTATTCAACCACCAGTAACAATGGGAGCAGTGCAAATTGCAGACATTATTGATGTCTGCGGAACCAAATAGTACCGGTTTTGAATGAAAAAGTTTGATGCCAGCATATTTTTTGAGCATAGAAGTGTAAAAGGGTATTTCACGGATAAGATCAGTTATACCACGACCGAAAATTAGATCTACCATAATTTAACAAGACAAACGTTATAAATAAGCATAGAGGTCAGATATCGTCAATTTTTAGAATCGTTAAGCCTGTATGAATTTATTACATAAAGAACCCACATTTTGAACTGCAGACGTAGTGGGCCCGAAGGGGTTTGAACCCTTGACCTACCGGTTTCTCATATTATTATGAGCCGGTCGCTCTGCCAGGCTAAGCTACGGGCCCTGCAAGATGCATTGATAAAATGGGTATAAAGGTTTTGCAAATTACATTGCTTTTACACAATTTTCGTATACCGCGTCAAGAATTGTGTTTTGTGCAATTAACGATGCTACTGCGCTGTTGAATGCATCTTCATGCTTGCTAACTGGAAGTTTTTCCAGCATATTTCTCCATACAGCTGCATGCTTCACATCAACGCTTTCATGTATCCTGAAATATTCTGTTCCACTTTCATCTGTAATATTGTAGAACTTGGCAAGACCATCAATCTTCGATCTGCTTATCTTTGGTATCTCTGCCTCGTAGGCATACATAGCAGCAATACCATTCTCAAACGTATTCATCAACTGCAGCATCTTTTCTATGGAATCTTGCGTTTTCTGGGATGTAATATGATTCTCAAGCTCTTCCTTCTTAACACCCAATGCACCTGCAAACTTTATCCATGGCTCTATATGCTCCCTCTCTTCAGCAAGGTTCTCCATTATGCTTGGATTGTTGTTTTGCGATGCTAGACGTTCAACCATCAATGGTACTGCTTTCACGAGAGCAAAGTATTCTTTCGCATAGCCTTGCAATGATTCAATGCCTAACTTACCTTCCGACCACATCTGATAAAACGGATGTTTCAGCAGGCTCCTCTTCTCTATCTCTTGATCTATTCGCTCTACTAGCATGAATTAGCACTGAATACTCCCATACAAAAATCTTATGTTGGAAAAGATTTTATTGTAACAAACTCTTCGCATGCGTGTGCTCCGGTGGTGTAGAGGTTCTACTGCACAATCCGGTCAAGCATAGCGGCCTTTCGAGTCGCTGATCCCGGGTTCAAATCCCGGCCGGAGCACCTAACATCTCGTTTAAATAACGTGTCTTAGAGAAACTCGGCATGGAATGCGCGGTATATGATACATACGTTGAAAAAAAGGATGGCGAGATAATGCACTTTGATGTTGTAGTTGAAAAGAATACTACACATGAAAAAGCAATAGAGTACGGCAAAAAGTTCTTGGCTGCTGCTGGACAGGTGGGTCAACCATTAACAGCTAACGAATGTCAGTTCTGCCATATACAGGAAGCACCTCCATTTGTGGAGAAGGAGATCAGGGAAAAGGGCTTCTACATCCAAAAGATGGAAGGATGCCCATAATCACATCTTTTTTGTTAATGTCCATTAGTATCTATTGAAATAAAAATTACCTACGGATTACCATCTACTCTGTAATCCGTAATAGTTGTGTTGATAGCTTCTACGCTTATTGTAGAAGCGATTTCTATTGTTTCTTGCAAAACCATAACTTCTTCTTCTAGGCTCGTATGCCTTGATCTCTATACCTAATTCCTTGTTCAGACACTTTATTGGTACTTCCGTGCGCTCAAGAACCCTGTTAAAAGACTCTTGATCCATGCCGGAAACAAGTGTGAATGCAACTCCTGATGAACCCGCTCTAGCAGTCCTTCCAATTCTATGGAAGTATACGAGAGGATCGTCATGTACATCGTAGTTGATTACATGTCCAACTTGTGGCACATCGATTCCCCTTGATGCCAAATCCGTAGCAACGAGGATGTCATCAAGACCTTTTCTGAATCTATACATGACATTGTCTCTCTTGCTTTGCGGAAGGTCACCATGTATCGCATTTGCTTTGAAACCTCTTTGTTGCAGATCCATAACCAATTTTCGTGTTCTCTGCTTCGTTGCACAGAATATTATGGTTTGAGTCTTCTTCCTCGATAATTGATTACAGAGATGTTCAAACTTATCCCTGCTATCTACTATCAAATACGATTGCTCTATAGTATCGACGCTCAATTCATCGCTGTCGATAAGCACTTTTTGCGGCTCCTTCATGTATCTTTCAGATATTCTGAATATCTCCGCTGGCATGGTAGCTGAAAACAAACAGACCTGTTTATCTTCAGGCAGAAGATCAAGTATGAATTTGATATCTTCTGCAAATCCCATATCAAACATTTTGTCCGCTTCATCAAGAACAACAAATCTTACATTGTCCAGTGAAATCGAACCACGCTTCACATGATCGATCAATCGACCAGGTGTAGCTACTATGATATGTGCTCCATGCTTCAATGCTTGGAACTGAACATTTATGCTCTGTCCTCCATAGATCGTTACTGCTTTTACTGGTATGTACTTTGCAAACTTCTTGATCTCGTTAGTTACCTGTATAGCAAGCTCCCTTGTTGGTACAAGGATCAATGCTTGCACAGTAACTCTTGGATCAATATTGTGCAGCAATGGCAGGGAAAATGCCGCTGTCTTGCCAGTCCCTGTATGGGCCTGACCGATAACGTCTTTTCCCTTCAGTATGTGCGGTATGGCTTCTGCTTGTATAGGAAATGGTTTTGCAAATCCTATTTCGTCTAGTACTTTCAGTATCTCACTTCTAAGTCCTAGTTCTTTGAATTCGTTCAATCTTTTTCACTTTTTACAAAAGCAAGGGAAGAAAAAAGCAATAATTTGAATCTCTTGCTCCTCTCTGCCGTCAGCTTTGTATAAGCACGCTACCTTCATGCTGCTTATAAGCCTTTGTATGCAAGATAGGCTCAACTCATACTTTCAGTACTTCAGTTATATATCATGTGAAATGTATATAGAAAATTAACCAAAGAATTTTGGAAGAGTTCTTGTACGACAGGGTCCAAGAGTTGAGGGCAATGCGTATATGAAACTAGACGCTAATTATTGATTCTAAAAGATACATTGTGATTATTCCCATCAAAATTGTTGCAATGAATCTGGTGTTTATGTTGCGTGCTTGTGTTATCAAGAATCTTGAACCTGTATAGAGGAAGCTGCCAGCAACGAAAGCCATTATAACACTGAAGAACTCTTGCGGGATGAAACCTGATAATGATATGCCAACTATATACATGGAGCCTGCAACTGCCAATATCGTAATTATAGTTCTTAACTTGAACCTTAAACTCTTCATTATAGCAGCAGATGTTATTCCCTGAGGTAATTCATGCAAAACTACAACTAATGTCATGAGTACACCAAGCTCCGGGCTCAACAGATAGCCAACAGCGATAGCAACGCCATCTGTAATATTATCTGAAGCCATTGCTATGACGGAACTTAGTCCCATGCCAGAACGTGTCACAGTGTTTTTTTCATTGCCAAGTCTAGAGGGAAGGAACTTGTCCAGAAGATAGAATCCTCCAAAACCCAGAGCAAGATACCAAGCGTTGACTGCAAGGTTTGCCTCTGGGATAATTTCCACAAATGCTAATGTTAGCAGAGCACTCGCAGCAAATGCAAGTATGTATCTAGTGCTCAGAATATTTGCAAGCCTAGGATTCATGAATATCAATCCCGCTGCAATATCTGCCGCTGCTACTGCTACTGCTATCAAAAGCAAGGACATAGCATAGTTAATAATGGCATACTTAATAAACTTATAATGAACCCTTAATAATTAATATGCTATGATTTATAAGAAAGTTATTAACTAGAGTGTATGTGCCTATAGTTAGCATCTCCCTTAACGAAGATCTACTTACAGATATAGACAAATTGATGAAGGAACTTGGTTTTTCGGGAAGATCCGAACTGGTCAGAGCAGGGATAAGAAGCCTCATCTCAGAAGAAAAAGAGAGGCAGAACATACTTGGCTCTCTTCACGCATTGTTACTTGTAATACATGACGAAGATTCTGAACAGGAGGTAACAAGCACTAAACACACCTTTGATGAATTAATCAGTACGCATATTCATAGCAAGATAGACAACAACAAGTGTTTGGAGATATTTCTGCTCAATGGTGTAGCTGAAAAGATAAAGAATATGACCAAAGAATTTCAGACCAACAAGAAGATGGAACGTGTTAAACTTATCCCAATGTAAAATGAGTTAGAAAATCAAACATGTCCTTCAAAATTAGTTTCAGAGACGTTTGTAGTCATCTTTGATTTAAGAGGATCTTCTTTTATAGTGCTTAGATCATGTCTATAATAATCAAGCTTATCGGGATCGTACTTCTGCACTATCTCTATACTTTCGCCACTGTTGATCCTATGCATTATCACATTCCTATGAACGTAGGCAGTCACATACCTGTACCCACGTCTCTTGACCTCGTTAAGAAAGTGAAGCCTAAGTAGGTGACCGCCAGTGCCACCCCAGTATCCAGGTTTTATGCTGATATTTTCCAAATACACTGTATTTTTCTTACCCATATTTTCATCCTGAGTACCACGCCTGAGTTTGTAATTTTCCAAGAGTCCACCTTTTGCGTAACCAACGATCTTTCCATCTTCACCACCAATCCGCAATGTTACTAGGATTGTATCTTTATCAAAGAGTGATCTTCTGAACTTCTCCTCATCTATTCGTACAGGAACGGGAAGTTCCTTGTACAGATTCCATATGGATTCTCTAACATATGGATCAAGTACGTCCTTAATTTCCTCCACTTTTGACATGAGTTTCAGTTCCTTCCTATCTATGGAATTTCTAACATTCATCTCTTCCATCCACGCCTCTCTAAATGCCTGAACGTTATCCAAGAACCTCTTCCTATACTCCTCTGGTACACCCTGCATCACACGTTCAAACATTTCGTTCTCTTCCTTGAACATGCTAAAATATTTGACAGATTCCTCGTTGATAAGGGAAGGATGCCATCCTAAAGCATGGGCATTGCGCCTAGCAAGTTCTTTGGAATGTTCAAAACTTCCCAAGGCGTAACCTGCGACACGTTCTGCTACAGACAAAAACCATCCCAGATCTTCATAATGCTTTCTGGTTTTAACATCATCCTCTAGTATACCTGCTCGTGTAAAGAGTTCCTGCATTCTACTTCTAGCATGTTCTGCTATTTCTCCTCTGAACGGATATGCTGTTCTATGTATAATTGCAATAACAATATCTGTATCAAGTCCGGTATCGGAAATGAACTTCTTTATCTTACTATCATTTCTTATGAACCATTCAACTGCATCTTCGTTCGGTTTATCAAATTCTTTAAGTGGATCATAATCATGGAATAATGCAGATATGAAAAGATATGTGATATCATCTTTGCTTAATTGATTCTTCTCTTTCTGTCCACTTGCTGCGAGCAGAGTGAAATAAGTAGCCTCCAGCTCATGATCAATGTTATGATAACCATAATAGTCTGACCCCAATCCCTTTTTTGAAAATTCAGATACGGCATGTTGTATGATCCTCTTTAACCATCTATCCTGCATTCCCACACTTGCACCCAATTCAATTATCTTCTCCTTCATAACAGCCTCTTTCGCTATACCTATGTTATAGCGAATCCACCACGGGAATAATTTGATTCTCTGGGTAAATTGGTACCAATGAGGAATTGTATGGGCGAGAGGATTCACTGGAGGTAAGGGTTTTTCTCCAACACCATTGTCATTTCTATCGTCATTTGGGGGTATATCCATCACCAGTAATTATCGCTTCGCTGGAATTTATGCATATAATACTGTAACAATTCATTCGAACATGGTAAGACTGATCAGATGCTCCAAATTCAACTTTGATCTATTACTAATTATGCGAATCTCGTTTTTCGCCTTGTTTGTGTAATCACGCAGCAATACTTCCATTTTATCAATAAGTTCCTTCGAGTAATCGTTATTCTTCATCAATATATTGAACAACCGCTCCTCATTTCTCCAGTCCATGAGATCATCGTGTATTTGATATGCTATTCCTATGTACCTCCCAAAGTTAGTTAATGCATTAGTTTGTTCTTCACTGCCTCCTCCAATTATTGCACCAATCTTTGATGAAGCTTCGAAAAGTGCGGCAGTCTTGTAAGTTACCACATTAATGTAATCATCAAATAGCAAGTTCTGTGATGAGTTTAGGCCGACTTCAAGCATTTCTCCCTCGCTCATCTTTAATGCGGCATTTGCAAGTTCGTTAGCAACTCTAGGGTCCTTGAGCTTGGCAGTGATGTTAAGTATAATGCCAAGCACAAAATCTGCAGTAAGTATGGACATATTGTAACCATACTTGATGTGAAATGATGTCTTTCCCCTTCTTTCCTTCTCTTCATCCACTATATCATCGTGAATTATGGATTCTGTGTGCAAGAGTTCTATTGCAGAGGCAGCAAGGTAAGCATCACTGTTGCATCTGCCCACACTTTCTGCAGAGAGTATAAGGATCAATGGTCTTATCCTCTTTCCGCCCTCGCATGCATATTTTAATGGAGCATAAAATTCTGACCAAGAGTAAAGGTTAAGCTCACGCCAGAGGGAATCTTCAATTTTATTCAGATGATCGCCAAATGATTCCTGCAGAGGATTTGCCTCAGAAGTCTTCCTGTTCACTACTCAGCACTGGAACACCTTACAATATTTATGTTATTAATGCTTTTGGGATTTTTTTACTATGGAATAGTAGCTAGAGGAGGAGCGGAGATGTGTGCCAACTCTATCAGTGGTGCTGGGTATATACCGAATCCTACCATGAAGACCAGTGCAAATATCAAGACCGCTAGTATCACTCTCGGCTCCTTGATTCTTTTCGTTTCGGCGGTAGGCGATTCTTCAAAGTACATCTTCCTTAACACCCATGCATAGTATCCTAGGGAGAGGGCGCTTGTGAGTATACCTGCTATCGCAAGACCATTAGCCCAGCTCACAGTTGCACTCGCATCTATTGCTGATGTGAAGAGTATGAACTTGCTCCAGAAACCATTCAGTGGAGGCACACCAGCAAGTGCGAGCAGTGAAATTGCCATAACAAGTGATGTTATGGGCATTCTCTTACCCAAGCCCTTGTAACTATCAATGTTTGCTGTGGCAAGTGTGACTATTACAGAAGCTGCAGCTATGAATGCCGCTGATTTCATAACCGCGTGGTTAATTATGTGAAGGAGGGAGCCTTGGATTGCAAAAATAGAGAATGGTGCCAAACTTACACCAATCAGTATATAACCAGCATGTCCGATGCTAGAATATGCTAGCATCCTTGTCATGCTCTTCTGCGTTAGTGCTGCCAAGTTTCCAATTACCATTGTGATAACTGCAAGTATTCCAATTACCAGACTCCATTCAAGGTTAAGTGCGACCATACCAAGAACTATGACCTTGAATGCGGCTACAAATCCAGCCTTCTTTGTGCCTGCAGCAAGGAATGTACTAACAGTCGTGGGTGAACCTTCGTAAGCATCAGGCAACCACATGTGGAATGGTACAAGTGCCAGCTTGAAACCAAAACCAGCTATGAACATGGCAAGTGACATCAGTGCTATAGGCCTAAGATCTCCCTCTGCTTGCACAAGTCCCTGCAAAACTACAGCAAGATTGGTTGAACCTGTAACGCCATATGCTAACGATATACCATAAATGATGATGCCTGAGGATAACGCTCCAAAGATGAAGTATTTGATTGCCGCTTCATTAGAAGCAGGGTTCCTTTTATGAAAACCTGCAAGTGCATATGTTGGTATGCTCATTAGTTCCCAAGCGACTATTAGCATAACAAGATCTGTTGAGTATGCCAGCAACACCATACCAACAGTTGAAAGGAGTAGAAGTGAATAGTAAGGTGCTGGGTTTGGTGTCTTTCTCATATAATCAATGGATGCGGCTGTAGACATTATCGCAACAATAACCATTGTTATTGCAAAGAAGGAGCTAAACATATCCTCTGAAAGCACTGCATTATCAAGCAAGGAGACTACGGGTATCTCTTCGCCAGTGAATACCCTGAATATTATTATCAGTATCGATGCGATCAGGGCACCAAATGCTATACTTCCATATACTTTATGTGAAGAGCCGCGCTCCTTGCGCATAGCATCTATTACAGGTATCACAAGACCTACTGTACCAAGAATTATTGTTACCAGCATTGGGGTAGAGAATATTTCCACCATCTTTTATCACATCTCCACAAACAGCAGCAAAAGCACAAAAACTAACCCAGCTGCGAATGCATAGACATATGTTTGTGTTATGCCAGATTGTACGAATCTTACAGCTTTTGACCACCAGGCCATTGCAAACTGGAATGATGGGTTGATACCCTCTATTGCCCAGCTCTCAAAGTATCTCCAAACTCCCCTTGATATTATCAATGGGCCGTGTACAAATGCCCAGTAGTAGAGGCTGTTAACATACCATCTATTTTCAAGGAATCTATAGACTGCATATGTAGCCACATTGTGACTTATTACCTGTGGACTTGCTTGCCTTCCAATGTAAAATATGTAGCCTAGTCCTCCGCCTATTCCGAATGCTATTACTGATGATGCAATAGCAGTTGGATTGAAACTAACCTCAGCATGAGACTCTATGCCATATGAATTCAAGAGAAATATCGAGAACATATCATGTAATTGCTCTTCCACAAATGGCCCTGCTATACCTATTGCTATTGTGAGACCGGCAAGTATGCCGAAGGGTATCCACATAAGAGGGCTAACCTCATGCACGTGATGACCACGATGCTCTAATTCTTCTAGATGCTTGCTCTTGTTTCCAAAGAAAGCCATACCAACCATTCTCATCGTATAGAATGCTGTCATTACAGCAGTAAGAACTGCCATCCAGTAGAGAACGCCACCAAGTGCGTAGTGTGATTCAAGTATGGATGCAAATATTGCGTCCTTGCTCCAGAAACCGCTAGTTACTATTGGAGCACCTGCAAGTGATAATGCAGCTGCCATCATCAAAACATAGGTTTTACGTACATGTTTCCTGAGTCCTCCCATATCGTCCATGAACTTGCTATGTGTTATATGCAACAATCCGCCTGCTGCCATGAACATTGCTGCCTTGAACATTGCATGGCTGGAGAGATGGAAGAGACCTGCTGTGTATCCTTCAACAAATTCTGCAGATAGTCCAGTTATACCAAGGGCAAGCATCATGTAACCTATCTGCGAGCCAGTTGAATATGCTAATACTTTCTTTATCTCCTTGTTAACTATTGCCTGCGACGCTAGCATGAATGCTGTAATTGCTCCAACCCATGTTACCACCTCAAAGAACTGACTGGCACCTATAGCAGCAACGGCAAAGAACAAAGGGCCAATCCTTGCGACAAAATACACACCTGCCTTGACCATTGTGGCTGCATGTATGAGCGCTGAAACAGCTGTTGGACCAGTCATTGCTTCCAACAACCATTCATGCAATGGGAATTGTGCAGATTTTCCAATTGCACCACCAAATAGCAGTACTGCTGCTGGTACAAGCAATCCTTGCGATGACATCACTTGTGCCCATCCAGTGTCATGCAATAATGTTTTGAATTCAAAAGTTCCGGCGTATGCAAATATCATGAACATACCAGCAAGCATCATTACATCGCCAGCCTTCGTCATCAGGAATGCCTTCATGCCAGCATGTGATGGAGATGTGTACTGAGCAATTCCCCAAGCATGATGACCTATCCTTCCAACATAGTCCTTTGTACGATCCTTGTGCCAAAAGCCAATGAGTGCGTAAGAGGCTAAGCCTACTCCTTCCCAACCAAAGAAGAGCATAAGCAAGTTGTCTGATAGAACTATAAGCTGCATACTTCCTATGAAGAAGTTCATGAAGAACCAATATCTGATTAGATCCCGATCACCCTTCATGTAGCCTATGCTGTATACCATGATCAGGAATGATATCCATGCAACTAGGTTGGTCATGATTATACTTAGCGTATCTGCGAGAACACCCGCGTTGATACCAGCACTGCTGATCCATGGATACTGGCTATGCACCTCCCCGCCAGCTAGTGCAACGGGTATAAGTGTGGCTGCAAAAATTGCACTTGCAAGCGAGAACCCAACTGGGGCAATATCTCTTACCCTATCTCCTGCTCTAGCAAACAGCGGTGCCAGCATGGCACCTATCATTGGCAGTATCCAGATCAGCCATACATTGATCCCCAGCTGATCGAAGTTTGCCACTGGAGCAACGACTTCCTCACCAGTCTGTATTGCAAAGTTTAGTAATTCGCCCAGACCCATTTGACTATCACCCTAATACCTTCTGCATGAACGGAATTATGCTGCTTGTAAATATCTCCGGATAAATTCCAATTACTATGGTTAGCAATGCAAGTGCCATCATTGGTGCTGTCATATAATACGAACCTTCCCTTACCTTCTCGTATCCTTCAGGCAATTTCCCAAAGAAGATGCGCTTTATCATCCACAGTATGTATGCTGCGGTCAAAACTGTCGTTGCCAGTGCCAGTGCAAATACCACAATTCTAACCATCGAACCTTCAGCAAGCGCTGTTTGCAAAGCGCCAAAGAAAAGCATCCACTCTGCCATGAACCCATTGGTTGGAGGAATACCCATTATCGCTAATGCACCAATCATCGCAGTGGTAGCAGTGATCGGCATTTTGCCTGCGAGACCCCCAACTTTGGAGAAACTCCTTGTTCCAACTTGCAGTATCAACATACCGGCCATCATGAAAAGCAATGCCTTGCCGGTACCATGACTAACGTAAAGTAAAACTGAGCCTGTAAGGCCCAATGCGTTCATTGAAGCAAAACCGAAGAGCAAGTAACCCATCTGGCTTATGCTAGAGTATGCAAGCAATCGCTTCACATCGTCCTGCATGAGTGCCATAGCACCCCCATAGGCCATCGTTATGAATGCCCATATGCTTAGATAGAGAGAGGTTTGCTCATACATGCTTGGCATCAGCACCAAAAGCAAACGGAATAAACCATAACCTCCTATGCCGATCATTGCAGGAGAAAGCAAGGCACTGATCGGTGTTGGTGCTTCAGCATGCGCATATGGCAGCCATATATGCACCAAGAATATGGCGAGCTTAACTGCGAGACCAATTATTATGGCGGCAGCAATCCATCCCACCACATCGTTAGAGATGGCAGATTCCACTATTTTCGCCATATCAAAACTTCCAGCAGAAAGACCCATGGCGATCAATCCCAAGAGCAAGACAACTGCTCCTACATGGGTCCAGAAGAAGAACATGAGTGCAATGCGCTTCTTGGCACCATAACCGTAGAACGCCACTAGGAAGAATGATGGAACAAGCATCAACTCGAAGAATACGTAGAATTGTACTAGGTTGGAGGCTAGAACAGTGCCAAGCATACCCATTGCGAATACTAGGAATAATGCATAGTAGAGCCCAATGTTATGGTTGATGACCTGTGCAGGTACCTGTTGTGTTTCCATCTTTACTGGCACATTTGTGCTGCTCTCCAAATGATGGTGATACTCTTCAGTTATCTTGTGCAACATGTAAGGTCTCGAATAAAGAACTAGCACCGTAGATAGAATGTATATTATGAGGGCAAAGGGACTTGATAGTCCGTCCATTACAAGACCAAATTCGCCCAACTGACTCCATGGGTAAAACTCTGCATAATAGCCTGATGCAAAGGGAATAATCAGCATTACAGTTGAGTAAAGCATAACACCGAAGGTGAACCACGTTGATGGACCTACTCCATATTTCCTGCCTATGTAATAGGCAAGCGGAGAAAGCAAGAGTGGAATAAAGACAGCCTGGAGAAGATAGTAGACCATTACCCTTTCATGCTCCTGAACTCTTTCACGTCAATGTCCTTGTAGAGTCTGTATGCTACAATTATCAGTGCTAGGCCAACAGCAACTTCGGCAGCCGCAATTGCGATGGAGAATAGCGCCAATGTCTGGCCGGTAATATTCGGAACTGATAGATTTCGGGAAAATGCTACAAGGTTGAGGTTGGCTGCATTAACAATAATTTCAATCGCAAATAGCATTCGTATTGCATTTCTCTTTACAGTCAGACCGTAGATGCCAATTGCAAGTAAAACAGCTGAAATGATAACATAGTCAATTATCGCTGCCACTCTTGCTGCCCCCCAGTTCCACCTTTGCCAAAGCCAGAGCTCCTATTACAGCCCCAGCCAGCGTTAGTGCCATAGCTATCAATGCCGGTGAGTAATAAGTTAGCATCTGCTCGCCTATCTGCTGAAACGTAAACTTTGCCTCAGGAACAGTTTGTTCTGTCAGACTAGAGGAAATGAATATCGCACCCAGTCCAAACATCGTTACAAACATGATGAGAAGACCCATAACCTTTCTACGGCCTTCGGGGACAGCCATCCATGCTTCCCTCCTGACAAGCATGATGGTGAATATTACCAGCACAACAACTGCGCCAACATAAACTGCCACCTGAAACATTGCAACGAAGGTGGCATCAAGCAAAACGAAGAATGCGGCAATACCTAGCAGTGATATTGCCAAGGCAATGGCGCCATAGATGATCTCCCTGAATTCTAATGCAATTATTGCAGAAGCCACTGTTATAACGGCTACTGTGATAAAGGAAGGATCAGCCATGTGTTGCACCCTGATCGTCTATCTTTATTTCAACGTTTCCTTCATAGTCTACTTTCACTGCTAGCTGATCTGGGGTGTATATCAGGTGCTCCTTGGTGTATGCTGCTAGTTCATAATCATCTGTCATGAATAGTGCGTAAAAGGGACATGCGTCTACACAGAGTCCGCAGAAGACACATTTACCATAGTCGATTTGTGGCATTATGCTCTTCTTGTTATGATTCCATGTCTTGTCGATCTTCACCATTGCTATCGCTTCTGCAATTCCTTCGCAGGCTATAGCACATAATTGGCATCCAGTGCACTTGTCATGATACAATATGTGTCTGCCCTTATATCCTGCTATTCCCACACCTTCCTTTGGATCGAATTGAAAACCGTCTCCAACAAATCGTAGTTTTTGTTCAGGATAGCGCAGTGTAAATCTTCTGATCACTAGATGTTTCGTTCCAGATTCTATCGCCTTAAAAATTCCACCTGCTCCACTCATGTTCCTACAACTCCGACAGGGTGTATGACACCTGCATATAAGAGGCCAAGAGCTATAAAGACGTTAATGAATGCAACAGCGATCAGTTTGGCCCAGCCGGTTCTTAATAGTATGTCGATCTTGATTCTTGGATTTATTCCTCTAGGCAAAAGCATAAGCACTGCAATGCCAAACGTCTTCACTATGAACCAGAAGAAAGCATTGCCCTCTTCAACTGTAAGTACCATATGACCTCTTATCATTAGATCTGGTTCCCATGGAGGACCGAATCTTAAAATTTCAGGTCCCATCCATCCGCCCATGAAGAGTGTAACGAATAATGCTGCTAGCGCATACAGTTTCATGTAACTTGCTAACTGTATCAGACCATAGGCCATACCAGAATATTCTGTAAGCCATCCTGCAACGATCTCGCTTTCAGCCTCAGGCAGATCGAATGGTACTCTTTCGAGTTCCGCAAGTGCAGTTATGAAGAATACAAATGCGCCTATAGGAAGCAACAGTATAAACCAATAGTTCTGCTGTGCTTCCACCATAGTGGAAAGATTCAGAGAGCCTGAAAGGATAACAACGCCCAATACAGAAAGTATCAATGGAATCTCATATGCGATCATTTGGTGCAGTGCCCTCAAACCTCCAATGAATGGATACTTACTGTTGCTTGCCCATGATGCAAGAAGTGCAGTTAATGGGAAGAAACCTAGCAATGCGAAAACAGCAAGTAAACCTACATCTATATCGGCAACTACCCAACCGGGTGCTACTGGTATGAGAGCAACCAGACCTGAGGCAACTACTGTGAGAACAACTGGCGCCGCCCAGAAAATTGGCTTGTCTGCACCAGAAGGAATGATAATTTCCTTCGATATGAGTTTCAAGAGATCTGCAAGCATCTGGAAGAAACCTCCAAAGTTACGGGCCCACCACAAGACCTCTCTACCAGCATGGTAAGGCCCTACTCTCAACTGCATTTTGGCAAGGAACTTTCGCTCAAAGAATATTATAATAGTGGCAAATAATGCGGCGAATGTAAATCCTGGAAACACTGCTACCTTGAAAAATGTTGTCTCCATTGTGGCCTTGAGCAATGGTACGCCAATGTCTGGATTCACCATCATGCTCAGCAGAAGATAGGGAGTTATCTCTATACCCTCAATCTCGGGAGCCGGTACATAAAAGAGCACAATAAAGATTATCGGCAATATTATCAGTGTAACTATCATTAGAATCCAGAATGCCAACCATAACAGACTTTTTACAAAATCTGTAAAGCTGAACTGTGTGACTGTTGTCACTAGCGATCTGCCTCCACTGGCCAATAGTTGAGACTCCAGTATATTGCAGGCATATCTGCCAGTTTAGCCCCTTTGAGCAAATGAGGCATTGCTGCTATCATCCTGAAAGATGGGACGCTTAGCTTAATTCTATAAGGCTTGGGAGTACCATCACTAACAACATAATATGCTAATTCTCCTCTACCAGCTTCGACCCGCTTAAATGCCTCCCCTACGGGTCCCTTCGGGTTTGGACCAAGTTTGGTTCGTACTGGACCAGAAGGCATCTTTTCCAAACATTGCTTGATAATGTTGATGCGTTCGTACATTTCAAGATAAGGAACGTAGGCACGTGCATAACTATCTCCAGTTTTCATAGTAATAACCTTGAAATCCAATTCGTCATAAACATCGTATGGTTCTATCTTGCGAATATCATGCTCCACTCCAGAGGCTCTAAGCACAGGTCCAGTAACTCCAAGGTTAATTGCGTCCTGTGCCGTCAATACACCAACCCTTTCAGTTCTATCAAGGAATAACGGGTTTGTGTAGAAGATGTCCTTATACTGATCCAACCTATGTTTGAAGTAATCTAATTGTCTTATTGCCTTGTCCCTGAACGTGTCTGGAAGATCATTTCTGACTCCTCCTGGAACAAAGTATGCATGTGTTACTCTTGCTCCCGTTGCCATCTCTGCAAGGTCAATCAATAATTCCCTATCTCCCATTGGCCACATGAACATAGTTGAATGCCCGAGAAAGATTCCGTAAATTGCTAGCCAGTAAAGCTCAAAGATCATAGCATTGATCTCTGCCATTATTATCCTGATGTATTTGGCTCTCTCCGGAACCTTTATGCTACCTATTTCTTCACATGCAAGAACGAATGGATAAAGTATGCCACAAGAATCTGCAATCATTGGTCTTTCTAAATGCGGTATATTCTGTATCCAGTTCCTATACTCACACATCTTCTCCTCCCCTCTATGCACATAACCCGGATCTGGATCGGCATCAACAATAATATCGCCATCAACCTGCACAATTAACCTAAAGTGTCCAGAGCCAGGGTGCTGCGGACCTACGCTAAGTGTAAGTATCCTGCCGTCTTCTGATGGCTCGACCTGTATTCCTGAAGGTAAGGTCAACTGAATCACCTACCCTTTATGTTAAAGTCCTTCCTCAATGGTGGGATATCAGCCCAGTCCTCAGGTAATAGCAATCTCTGCAACTTTGGATGGTCCTCAAATATAACGCCCAGCATCTCAAATGTCTCCCGCTCATGGTATTCCACGCCCCTATAAACAGGTATCAATGTAGGTGTCTTAGGATTATCCCTAGGTAGTTTTAATGCAAATGCAAAGACCATAGATCTGTATTCTGGAACAGTGCAACATCCTATATGATAGATAACTTCAATAACATTGTCTTTGGGATAATCTGTACCAGCAACAGATATTGGTTGATCAAAACCAACTTCATCATTCAAGAATCGCGCAAATTCAATTGCATCTTCTGGTTTAATGTTGAATCTTATTCTCCTAGGTTTTGCGTATGCTAATACAGCTTTACCACCAAACTTTGTAGTGATTTTATCGACTATGCCCTTCTCCACTGGAGGAATCTCTACTTTTGCTACTGCTTCCTTGGACTGACTGCTCTGTTCAGGCTGTTTGCCTTCAGAACTCATGGTTACTTGAACCTCGATCTCTTTATTTTCTCTTGTAGCAACATGCAGCCCTGTATCAGCGTCTCTGGTCTTGGTGGACATCCTGGCACATAAACATCAACCGGCATAATACCATCTATTCCAGGCAATACATTGTAGGAGTCAAAGTATAATCCGCCAGTAATGGCACATGCACCCATCGCTATCACATATTTTGGATCGGGCATCTGATCGTATATCATGCGAAGCCGTGGCGCCATCTTTCTTGTTACTGTTCCTTGCACAACTACCAAGTCACATTGTCTTAGTGAACCAAAGGCTTCTATTATTCCAAACCTTTCAACATCATACCTTGGACCTGATGCTGCACCAAACTCCAGACTGCAACATGCGGTCTCCAAATGTACAGGCCATAGAGACCACAGTCTTCCCCAGTTAATAGCATAGCCTAGTGGTTTATCGATAGCTCTTACCAAAACATCTTCAAGTTTTCCTACAAAGGCGTTGAACGTTGAAGGATTAACAAGCTCTTTCAGCATCGGCCTTCACCATCTTGATAAATTATAACATACTTAATGCTTGTTTTCACCAAATGTCTTTCCTCCCTGATAGATACATTGCATAACCCATTGCCGCAAAGAGAATGCCAAGGAATGCAATTATTGGTAATGTTGCTACTTGTGGAAGACCAAATATTGCTGAACCCCATGCATATAGGAATATCGACATTACATCAAACACAACGAACATGAGAACGTAGGAGTAATATTGCATCATGAAATGAGTTCTTCCTTCTCCAGAAGGTACCTGCCCACACTCCATTGGCAAAAACTTGACAGGGTTTGTAAACCTTCTTTTGGGTGAAATTAGTCTAGCAATTATAAGCATAGGAACTGAGCCAATGATACCGAACACGAGCATCCATAGAAGAGGCTCAAATGCTGACCCGATCAGTTCGTGTCCCAATGCAAGAGAAGCCAGACTTGCAGGGTATAAAAATTTATCTTGATAATGTTGGCAAAAACTACCAACACTTAAATGATGGCAGATTTTTAGCGAAAAAACATGCTTTCAAAAAGACTATTCGCTGCAATTGCTATTGCTACTTTGCTCTTGCCAGCAATAATTGATCAGACAGATGCACAAGAAGGAAAGTATGAACGCAGTGTTATGCTCAAGGTTACAAACACCAAGACTGGTGATGTTCAGATGAAGGTTTGGGATCTGACTGCATATACTTTTGAGATGAATGTGTCAATTGATGTTCCTAGCTACAAATTGAAGAAGGTGAACCAGATCTTTGGCACTAACTCCTTCAGTTTTACGCAGCAGAATAAAGTCTTTGAGGGCGAATGGATACATTTTAAGGTAGAACTGATCGGTACTCCATTGGTAGGTAGAGGCCTTAGTGTGCAGTTCATCTAATTGTTAACTACCATACTGAAGAGTTGTCTTGCAGCAATTTTTGGATGGTGTAATGCTAACTTTAGCATCTTTGATATGCTAAAATCAGCTCTAATAAAATCAATGAACTCATCAACGCTCATATCTTTAATTATTTCAATTTCCTTATCCCATTGTTCATCTGTAAGATGCAACCATCGCGACTGAACCTTCAATGCTGCTGCTATCTTATCTTGAACCTTTGCCTTCCAAGCCTTCTCATACTCCCACAATGATTCTTTGGTGACACCATACTGCAACGCTTTGCTGCCAATTTCTCCAGCAAGTCTTCCAAACTCTATCGCATACCTTATTCCTTCCAGAACTAAAGGATTTGACTGACCGGCAGAGTCACCAACTAGTATGAAACCGTCCGTTACTGTATTTGTTCTGACCCCTTCGTTTGGAATAAATCCATAATGCATCTCTATGGGTTCTATCTTGCCCATTCTGTCCAACGGTTTTGGTCTTTTCTCCAACATTGCATTTAGCAAATCAAGCGGCTCTTCATTCGATTCTGGTCTTCCTATACCAACACCAATCCTAACTCTATTTTTGCTCAGAGGAAAGATCCATGCGTAACCTGCAGGTGAATACATGCTGCCAACCATCAATGCCCATGTGTCACCGCTCAAATTTTCTGCATAGCATTCGTATTCTGCACCAACTCCATATCTTTTCCATTCGGAAACAAAACCCATCTTTCTTCCTATGACAGTACCAAAACCACTTGCATCTATTACCAAATCGGCGTTTATGTCCAACTCTCCCTTTGGCGTATTCACCCTCACGCCAGAAATTCTTCCATTTGTGAACAATGCGTTAGTGACATTTGCCTTTACCATTATCTTTGCCCCAACACCCGCTGCTTGAAATGCAAGGTGTTGATAAGTACTTCGTACATTCAGAACACAACATCTTGACTCACTGCCCCCCAATATGATTTCATTTGAAGGAGAGAAGAACGTGTAATTTCGTATTGGGTTGTAATGCTCTTCAGTTATACCAAACTTTGTTATTTCCTCTATCCAACTAACACCACTTGTTCTTACATTATGTGCAACGCCATCATCTCTTTCCAGAACAACAACATTGGCACCATTCTTAGCTGCAGAGTATGCTGCGGAGAGTCCAGCGGGACCAGCACCAACTACTACAATATCATATTCGCTTTGCATGCTCACCCACCTGTGAAAGAGATACCATCAACACTTATGTATGGAAGGAAGGAATCAAAAATCTTCTTTCTTTCACGTGAGATATATGCTATCTTCTTCAATGCCTCAAATACATTCCCCGCAACCATAACTTCCTTCACTGGTGATGCAATACTGCCATTTTCAATTAAGTGTCCACCTTTTACCACACCGGAAAAATCACCGTTAATTGGGTTAATGTTTCCTGAAAACCTGTTTATTACTATCCCCTTCTTAATCTCCTTTATTATAGAATCAAGAGAATGCTTACCGTTTTCAAATATTACATTGGTGGTTCCAACAGAGGGAGGAGAATTAGTGCTCCCAGATGCATTGCCTGTACTCTTTGCCCCATCCTTCTTTGCCGTGTATGTATTGTAGATGTACCTCTTCAATACACCATTGCTTATTATCACATTCTTCATATGAGCCACGCCTTCACGATCAAAGCTTTCTGCTCCGAGTCCATCTGTAAATGTAGCGTCGTCTATCACTGTTAATTTGCTCGATGCAACTTTCTTTCCAAGCATCTTGGCAAACTTACTTGTCCCCTTCTGCACATTCTGTGAATTGATTGCAAATGTAATGACTTCCTGTAGCAGTTCATGCACAGCGTTTGGACTTAGAAGCATAGTGCCCTTTAAACTATCGATCTTTTTTGCATTAAGCGTATTTACTACAGATCTAGCAAATTCCTCTGCGGTTGAATTTACATCTATCTCTTTCATAGAATGTGTGCCATTGAATTGAAAGTCAAAGTTTGATACATCGTCTTCATCTATTGCCATACCCATAATATTCCAAGAAAAAACACTAATAGTTTCTTCAAGTTCTGTATCATTTGAATTGCATAACGCATGTGTAACAACAGACGAGTTGAAAGTTCCACTATCTACACTTACCCTTCGATCGTATGAACATGCAGTTTTAAGCATCTCTATCGCATATTTTGTTGCATCTGCAGGTTCGAAATTCTCAGCATGTGGATCGTAAATCCCTCTCAACAGCTTAACCTTGCTCTTCTTTGGTAAAACATTATGCTTGTCCTTTGGACTTGATCTTGCAATCTTTATCGCATTATTTACAGCGTCAAGAACTTTCTCCTTCTCTATACTATTTACAGATGTAAAGCCCAAGGAATTCTTTACAAAAACACGTATTCCAATGCTAGTCTTCCTATGAGATTTTACCTGCTTGAGATCGCTGCTCTCAAGAAAAATTTCCGCTTCTTTGTCAAGCATTGTATATGCTTCAGCCTCATCAGCATTCTGTTTTAGCGCCTCCTCAACAGCATATGAGCAAATATCAAGCAGTGTCATTGTATCCCTCCAATTATTGCTGTGCATCTAATGTGAGGACCGCCACCATCAACCTTCATTGGCTGATATTTCCCACAGTAACCAGTTCCAATATCGTACTGGAAATCCTTTCCGACAGCATCAATTGTAATTAGCACATCTAATGCTCTTCCCGAGATGCTAGCGCCTCTCATCAATTGCTTTATCTCTCCATTTTCAATAAGGTAAGCTTCCTGCGAACCAAACATGAACTCCCCATTTGCGTCTGCCTGTCCATTCCTTGCACCTTTCATCAAGTATCCATGCTTAGTTTCCTTGATTATTTCATTGTAAGAATATGTCCCGGGTTCGATGAATGTGTTGCGCATTCTTATCAACGGTTCATTGTCATACTCATATGCTCTTGCATTTCCTGTCGGCTCTGCAGAAAATATTGCTGCAGTTTCCCTATTGTGCAAATATGATCTCATTATTCCATGTTCTATTATCGCAGTTCTACCAGTAAGCACACCTTCGTCATCAACATACACAGTACCAGCTGCGCCATCGATAAATTGTGAAGGCCCGCTATCAACAAGTGTAACTAGATCGCTTGCTACTTTCTGTCCCATCTTATCCTTAACAATTGAACCCGATAGAACAAAATCAGCCTCTACAGTGTGCCCTATAGCTTCGTGCGAAATTAAACCGACCATGCCAGGATCAAGAATTATCTGTGTCCTCTCTCCCTTTGGCTGCTTGGCTTTCAATAATTTCACTGCTTTCTTTGCCGCTTCTTTAGCGATATTATCTGCACTCTTTGAATTGAAAAGATCCTTCCATCCTCCAGTCACACCCTTACCTTCAGTTGCCGTTGCACTATTCCCAGATTCTTTGGCAACTGCAGTTACAGAAAACTCTGGTTTTGAATCAAAAAGTTCTGCGGATGCACCGTCAGAGGTGACTATCATCTTATGATCAATTGTTTCCCTGTATGTGCAGAAAGCAGCTTTTATCTTGCCAGAAAATTTTCTTACAGATTTTTCAGAATCTATAACCATCCTTACTTTATCCTCAATGCCATAATCTGTTAGATTACCATTTACTCTAGGTTTGAATGTACCTACCGCAAGATTTGCGTCTGCAAGTTTCTCCACCTTTCTCTTCTTGTTCTTTGAGAGCAGGACAGCAGATGAGATAGCATCATTAATAGAATCCATAATTGATTCCTTTGACATCTCACCCGTGCTGCTGAAGCCCCAGCAACCTCCAACCAACACACGTATGCCTATGCCATTATTAACAACTGAACGTATCCTATCAAGTTCACCTTTGCTAACTCTTATTTCATTAAGTGTTCTTGCATGGTATCGCAATTCAACATAAGATGCGCCTCTCGCTTCTTCCATGAATTTCTTCAAATCTTCTATAGAAATTTGCATATAGCATCTGAAAAGTGAACGGTATTTAATCTGAACTATTGTAAGAATAAATACAGAAATGATGCATTAATTTTGTGCGAAGTTTTGTAATTGTGAACATTCTATCAACTTTTGTATTTGTGAATATTTACGCCACAATGCTAGTTTATGCAGAAATAGAACCTGTAATTACATTTGATAAACCAGAATATGGCCCCTTTGATGTCGTACAAATCAAGATAGCATATCAAGCAGCGAATACTGATCCTGAAGAAATTGATTATGTGTTTGCAAAAATTTCTACATCGTCTGGTATTTCTAAAATTCTTGAATTTGGTGAAAATAATGGCATTAATACGGGTATCTTTGCTGCTGGAATTTTACTAACGCCCTATCCAGAACTATGGTATGGCGAATTAAAAGTGCAGAGAGATGATGACTTGATTTTAGAATTTGAAACCGAAGGTAAGATGTTTATAAAAAGGGTTGATGTTAACCTCTACAAAAGTGGGTTAAGGATCAACAAAGATTTTGTAACAAGTAAAGACGAGTTAGAGATATTCGTATGGGATCTTGATATGAATAGAAAGCCTCACATAATAGATACACTGCCAGTCAAAGTATGGTCAACTACAGATCGTGGTGGATTGAACATAATTTTGAGAGAGATAAATGCCAACTCTGGCATATTCCACGAATTCATTACATTCACCAAAGATGAGGCAAGCTCTGGTACTAGACTAAGAGTATCTGATGGAGACACAGTGACGGTGAAATATACTGATAACACACTTCCTCCCCCAGCCAAACTAAGCGATAACGGCTTTGAGACCATCGAAGTGGAGGAATTATTTGCAAGTGCAGCCTTTGTCGAACGTAGAGGTCCACCGTTAGAACGGATGCATGTATCTGAGCCAAACTTATTTGGATTAATTGATGGACATGAAGTCAAAACTGCTCAATTTAATGTAGGCGACCAAGTGATAATAAAGACAGAAATTGTTAGTAACTCCAAAAATCAGCAATTTGTACATTTCATACAAGTAAAAGATAGCGATAACGTAACTGTATCACTATCTTGGGTCAAAGGTGAATTAAAGTTAGATGAATCAATGAAGGTTGAACGCATCTGGATCCCAGAATTACCAGGTAAATACACGATAGAGAACCTTGTATGGGAAGATGTGGACAATCCGGTTGCACTTGCTCCAGTAAGAACAGTCGAAGTAGAAGTAAAGTGATTTCAACATTTAAATTAATGTGAAAAGAGTCTGCTTTTTACAATGGATATATTCCCCGCAACTCCTGCACCAGATTTCATGAATATTGAGGGCTGGGAGAACGCTCAGCCATTGTCATTAAAATCATTGAAGGGAAAAGTTGTTTTGCTTGACTGCTGGACATACACATGCATATTTTGTCTGAGAACAATACCAGTAATGAAACGGTTAAATGAAAAATATTCTAAACATGGTTTGGTTGTAATAGGGGCGCATTCAGCAGAATATCACTTTGCAGTTAATCCTCAAAACATAAAGAAAGCACTTGCTCGCTACAAAGTTAATTTTCCAGTTGCGTTTGATATCCAAAATAAAACATGGGAAGCTTATGGAAATATGTATTGGCCAAAGCATATTCTCATTGATGCAAATGGCTTCATCAGGTATGAACATGCTGGCTATGGAAGCATTTCTGAGTTTGAGGAGTCTATAATAGAATTGTTACAAGAAGCTGGTTATGAACCCCCAACTGAACTTGATGAGAATAATCCTAAGGATGAGATTTATGACATTCATGGAATGCACTTCGATGGCATGAGCCCCGAGATCTGCGTTGGTCACACTAGGATGAGAAGGTTTGGAAATGAACATAGTGCACAGCCAAACAAGATCAATCAATTCAAGGACTCAAAGAATCACGTTGAAAACATGGTTTACTTGCGTGGTAGTTGGTTCTGGGACAGGGAAGGTGTTAAGTATGCTGGGAAGGATGATAGTAATGCTGCTGTTATCATGAATTACCATGCTAAGAAGGTTAATACAATAATTGGCGCTGACGATGGTAAACCTGCAAGGATTGAGGTCAAGCTTGACGGCAATTATTTAACAAAAGAGAATGCTGGTTATGATGTTATCGTTGAGGATAGCATTAGTTATATTGATGTAACATGGGACTTTATGCATAATTTGGTCAAGACTAAAAATCCTGAAAACCATGAAGTTGAAATTATACCTAAAACTAACAACTTTGTATTTTACACATTCGTCTTCGGATAATTTTATCCAGTAATAAGCAATCCTGTGAAGTACATTATCGCTAGACCAATTATAAAACCGGCAACATTGTGAGGTGAAGTAATCTTACTATCCATGCTTTTGTTCATCCAGTTGAATATTGAATACACTACTTGTAATATGGCACCTGCTCCAATTGATAGGAATAATATGGAGGCAACTGGCATGTAGGTGAAACCTCCGATCCATGTTCCAGCAATAGTTGGTGTCCCAGCAATCAGGCCCAGTGCAATGAGACGCGTTATTCTTGTCTTCTGCTTTGCAATAGGTGCTATTATCGCAAGGCCTTCAGTGGTGTTGTGAATGGTAAATCCAATCACGAGGAATTTTGAGAGGGCAATTGAGCCCAGCGCAACAGCTGCTCCAATAGCTAATCCCTCTCCTAAGTTATGTAATCCAATACCAATGGCGATCATATACGAAAGCGTTAATCCATACAGCTGTTGTGTATTAACCCCCATCGTTCCTGTTGCTACTGTCTTTGTTACCGATCTATTGGAGAACATCATCAACACCAGTATGGTTGCCACTGTAGCAGCTACAGTCAACACTTCACCCCTGAATGCACCAGCGATAGTATGTGTAGCCTCAAACGCTTCCTTCAATGCATCCACTGCAAGGAAGATTAACAAACCTGCGGTAAGGCTGAGGAAGAAACTATACCACTGTTTGCTTATCCTGCTTATGAACGGAAACCATAGCAAGCCTATCATCACAGGCACAATGCCAACGTAGGAGCCTAGAATTGCAAAGTATGATAGTTGTTCAACGTTTGGCTCTGGCGTTGGTGCCGCTGCTTCTATTTCATACGCAAATCTGGTACCATCAGATGTTGTTATCCCTATTTCATATGGCACTCCCTCTATCCAAGGATATTTCATTATCACTTTGGCAGTTGCCAAGCGTTGGAGCATATTAGACGGCTTCACCATCGCTTCCCATGGCCTGTCGTTAACGTCTGCCTGTGCTATTGTTACTGTATCCTGACCAGTATTTCTAACATATGCAATTATCTCTCCCTTCTTGAACTCGGCATTCTCAATTGTAATGCCCGGCAACGGTGTTGTTGTATAAAGGAATGATGTACCTGGACCCATGAAGTAGTAAAGCACTCCTCCAAGGATGAACAATGGAATTAATGCAAACGCAAAGGAACGTGCATTCATGACGCATCATCTTCTCTAGGCGTAGATACTAGATCGTTTGCAAACGACAAAATCATACAGCATTTATAGAAAGTTAAACATATTTAAGTTTTTTAGCCTAGTGCAACATTCTTGCTCTAGATTAACTTTCATCAATTGTTATATTAAGCAATGAACTAGGCGCAGGCATGGGAATAGTTGAAGATATGCTTGAATGGAGTAGGGATGTCTTTCTGCCAATTGGAGATGTTGGTTTGTTTGTTGTTGCGTTTGTAGAATCATCAGTCTTCCCAGTTCCTCCCGATGTTTTATTGATACCGCTGGTCATGCTTAACCCGTCCCTCGGCCTCTACTACGCCTCCATATCTACCATAGGGTCTGTATTAGGAGGAATTGCTGGCTACTTCATAGGATTGAAGGGAGGAAGGAAGATTGCGTTGAAACTATTTTCGGAGAATAAGGTAAGGAAGGTTGAAGGTTACTTTGAAAGATATGGTGCGTGGGCCGTGCTTATAGCGGCCTTTTCTCCTATTCCATACAAGGTATTCACGATAGCATCAGGCATAGTAAGATTGGATAAGAAACGCTTCCTAGTTGCATCTGCCATAGGAAGAGCGTCTAGATTCTTTGCGGAATCTATTTTGATAATGCTCTGGGGTGAACAGATTATAAAATTACTGGAGGCAGAGTTTGAAATCATTACACTGATCATATCAGTTGTTATAATTGGAGCAATTGTAGCGTATAAAAGATTAAGGAAATAATCACATCTTCATCTTTGAGGCCGCTTCTACTATTCTCTCTATTTCGCCGTAAGACGTGTCTTTCTCAAGGCTTAAGTAAAACGTGTAGTCATTATTAACAAAGGAGACTATCTTCACCTTATCATGCACAGTTAATGTGAAGTGTATTTTCCCCAGTGTAGAATTGAAATCCTTCCTCATGAATTCTCTTACCGATGCCAAAAAGAACTCGTCCCTTGCCTGCTCTGGTTTGAACAACGGTTGGATACCCTTTCTAAGGTTTCCAGCAACTGTCTTTCCAAATCTGTTGATCATACCAACATATCTTATCTTTGGGCTCAGAGCAAGTATCTTATCGCATATTTCTTTATGTTTTCGAATCTCCTCCTTGCCTGACATACGCAACCTACCACACAAACTATTCTTAAATGTATTCACGCCGAAAAGTGCGGGAGGTGCGATATAAGGATTGAGTTCGGTGCGGTGGAAGAATTTCTGAAGCTTTCTAAAATTCATTTCCTACGCATCATTGAAAGTGCTATGCTGGCTAGCATGAATACGCATATACTACGGGTTCGACCGTCGACGTATTTGGCTTTTTCTAAAAATGCGTTTCTGCCTATCTGAAGAATCAGTTTCCAAACGCAAAATGCGTGCAAAACCCTCTGGGCCCGCCACTTTTTAGTATCGGAACCTCCTTGCTTTTTGACCCGTTGACCATACCTCAAAGATAGGTGTATGGAAAATATAAACATGCTTGCGAAAGCCGCGTTTGAAATCCGTTCCCCCAGATTTATGAACGCATGAAAACCCGGACTTGACGGTCTTCATCGAGACATGACAAAAAATGAGGGATGGTAAGTGTTACGATGCACTCTCAGTAGCCGCAGGAGAAGCTTCTGCTGTCGTCGTAGGTGGCTCTGTGGCTGTTGCCGCTGGCTTTTCCTCCGCCTTTTTGGCGACTTTTCTTGTACGTTTTGTTGTTGCCGTGATCTTGGTCCTGGCCGCCTTCTTTGCCGTAGCTTTTGACTTTTTGGAGGTTCTGGTATGCTTGCCTTTCTTTTTTGCAACTTTGCTGGCTTTGCGCACCATATCTTAGCTGTAATATCTTTCAGTTGCTCTTATAGTGTTCGGAAAATTGTACTGTGTCGAATAATTATACAAAAGATCGTGTTTGTTTGACAGAATAAGATTTTGATCACCATAACTATGCTGTATCATGCCTGATAGAAACTGGAAGGAATACAACGAAGCGCTCGTTAGAAGGGGAGAGATACTGCTCGATATGGACTTCATAGATACATGGCCAGATGAACTCGCTAAAATGAACGATGGGAAGGTAGGGAAACCATTCGATTACCCAGAATCGCTGATAAAACTACTGGCAATAGTGCATGCGTATTTGCTGCCATACAGACAGTCAGAAGGATTTACCAGGGTATTGATGAGGCATACAAGTTTGAAGACACCAGACTTCACTAGCATAGCATGGAGGGTAGCAAAGATGGATGTTAGCATTGATGACAAGATAGATTCTGATGATGATGATATTGTCATAGCAGCAGATTCAT
>Ga0073934_10002469_pt1 | contig 38257 bp, 40 predicted proteins | sample LarsenN4metaG_FD_76834 | JGI IMG/M metagenome (GOLD analysis project Ga0073934, IMG submission 76834) | Hot spring sediment bacterial and archeal communities from British Columbia, Canada, to study Microbial Dark Matter (Phase II) - Larsen... ... | reverse complement strand
GGCACTCGTCGCGGAACTTGCCGTTGAAGCTCTCGATGTAGCCGTTCTGCATGGGCTTGCCAGGCTCGATGAGCAGGTGCCGGACGTGATGCTCCTGCGTCCAGGCGATGAAGGCCCGGCTGGCTCTGTGCCAACGCGAGTGCGAACTGGTCAGTTCCGGGACGTTGGAACCCATGGTTCTGATCTTTCTCCTGCCGAGCGCCATCGTCCTGGTCGTCGCATCCGCGCTCTTTTGCTACTACCTCGCGCGACTCTGGACCTGGCCTTCGTGGAAGCAAGAAGTCTGAGGGCGCTCTGAGCGAGCAGACCGGGCGTTCGCGCAGCTCTCGTGCTCAGTTGACGCCAGGAACCGAGGAGTACCATCGCGGCATGATCGATTGGTCGACATGCGCCGTCGTTGAGCAAGACCCCGCACGCGTGAGCGGCGCGTGGGTGTTTCGCGGCACGCGCGTTCCGGTGGCGGCCCTTTTCGAGAACCTCGAAGACGGTGCGTCCATCCAGCAGTTCGTCGAGTGGTTCCCTGGGGTCACGCTCGAACAGGCGCGCGTGGTGCTGGAACATGCGGCCCGAAGCTCGCTGGCGGCAGCATAGTGAACGTCTTGTTCGATGAGGGCACGCCAGTACCGCTGCGACATGCACTCGTGGGGCACTCCGTTCATACCGCGCGCGAGCGCGGTTGGTCGGGCCTGAAGAACGGCGAGCTCATTGCAGCTGCCGAAGCGGCAAACTACGACGTGTTCGTCACCACGGACCAGAACCTGAAGTACCAGCAGAACCTCCGGTCGCGAGAGCTCTCGGTGGTCGTCCTGCGCACGACGAGTTGGCCACGCATCCAACGCTCGCTGGCTGCCGTCGTCGCGGCAATCGATGCAGCTGCTCGCGGCAGCTACATCGAGGTCGATGTCGAGTGACGAGCCTGGAAGGCCGGCGACATTCGATGCCCGATCGGCCCGGCGCTCGGCGGACGCCGCCTGGCCGCGCCGGCTGCCGGCGCCCGCCCTGCAAGCACAGCGCCAAGGAGCCCTCATGCCCGTCAAACGCCTCGACAACATCGGCATCGTGGTCGCCGACCTCGATGCGGCCATCGACTTCTTCACCGACCTCGGGCTCGAGCTCGAGGGCCGCGCGCCGATCGAAGGGGACTGGGCCGATGGGGTGACCGGGTTGCGCGGCATGCGCGTCGAGATCGCGATGATGCGCACGCCCGACGGCCACGGCCGGCTCGAGTTGTCGCGCTTTCTCGCGCCGCCGGTGGTGGCCGACCATCGCGACGCGCCGGTCAATGCGCTCGGCTACCTGCGCGCGATGTTCGCGGTGGACGACCTCGACGGCACGCTCGCACGGCTCGGCCGGCGCGGCGCGCGGGTGGTGGGCGAGGTGGTGCGCTACGCCGACCTGTACCGGCTGTGCTACATCCGCGGGCCCGAAGGCATCCTCATCGGGCTGGCCGAGCAGCTCGAAGCCGGCTCGCACCGGACCGACCCGATGCAGCGCGCGGGCTGAACGCTCCGGCGCGGCGTCTCGCACGAGTCGAGCACGCCGCCGCAGCGCGCCGTCGGCTACCGCCCCTCCCCCCGCACGAACACCTTCAGCTCCCCTTCGCCGAACGGCGTCCACGCCTCGTCGGCGGTGAGCGCTTCGGTCGCCACCACGGCCACTCTGTCGTCGGCGGTGGTGTGCTGCGCGAAGTCGACGCTCAGGTCCTCGTCGCGCAAGGACGCGCGGCCGAAGGGGTGGCGGCGCTGCAGCCACACCAGCTTGGTCGAGCAGTGCGCCCACAGCGCCTGGCCGTTGCTGAGCAGGAAGTTGAAGCTGCCGTGCGCGGCGGCGCGCGGCACCAGCTCGCGCAGGGTGCGCGTGAGTTCGTCGATGCCGGGCACGTTGGCGTGCGCCTTCGCCAGCTCCTGCAGCAGCCAGCAGAAGGCGCGCTCGCTGTCGGTGTCGCCCACGGGGCGGAAGTGCAGGTGCAGGCGCGGCGCGAAGTCCTCGAGGTCGCCGTTGTGCGCGAACACCCAGTAGCGGCCCCACAGCTCGCGCTGGAAGGGGTGGCAGTTCTCCAGCGCCACGCGGCCCTGCGTGGCCTTGCGGATGTGCGCGATGACGTTGTCGCTGCGGATGGGGTAGCGCTTGACCATCTCGGCCACGGGCGAGGCGCGCGCGCTGCTGTGGTCGACGAACAGGCGCAGCCCGCGGTCTTCGAAGAAGGCGATGCCGAAGCCGTCCTTGTGCTCGTCGGCGCGCGTGGCCAGCCCCGCGAAGCTGAACATCACGTCGGTCGGCGTGTTGGCGTTCATGCCGAGCAGCTGGCACATGGCGCGGCGAGCTTAGCGCGCGCAGCGGCTAGAGTGCATGGATGGAAACGCTGTTCGACGCGCTCTCGCGCGAGCTCGGCCGGGCCTGGAAGCCGCATCGCGCGCCGCACACGCCGCGCGCGTACCGCTGCCGCTGCGGCCGCGCGATCTTCTTCCGCAACAGCCGCTGCCTGGGCTGCGGCGCCGAGCTGGGCTACGAGCCGGCGCGCATGATCCTCGCGGCGCTGGAGCCGGTCGACGCGGCGCCGGCTGCGGTGGCGGGCGCCGTGCGCACGGCACCGGCGGAGGCGCCGCCGCTGCAGTGGCGCCTGCACGGCGACACGGCCGACGCGCCGCTGCTGCAGCGCTGCGCCAACTTCGACTCGGCCGCCGGCTGCAACTGGATGGTCGAGTCGGCCGACGCGCACCGGCACCAGGGGCTGTGCCGCGCGTGCCGGCTCAACCGCTTCATCCCGCACCAGTCGGACCCGTTCAACCGCGAGGCCTGGAGCCGCATCGAGAACGCCAAGCGCCGGCTGGTGTCGTCGCTGCTCGGGCTGGGGCTGCCGGTGCGCTCGCGCCTGAGCGAAGACCCGCAGCGCGGCCTGGCGTTCGACTTCCTGCGCTCGCCGCCCGAAGGCCCGCGCGTGGTGACGGGGCACGTCGACGGCGTGATCACGCTCGACGTCGAGGAGGCCGACGACGCGCGGCGCGAGGCGCTGCGCCACGAGCTGCGCGAGCCCTATCGCACCTTGCTCGGCCACCTGCGCCACGAGGTCGGCCACTACTACTGGGACCGCCTGGTGCGCGACGGCGCGTGGCTCGAGTCGTTCCGCGCGCTGTTCGGCGACGAGCGCGCCGACTACGCCGCGGCGCTGGCGCGCAACTACGAGCACGGCCCGCCGGCCGACTGGGCCACGCGCCACGTGAGCGCCTACGCGAGCGCGCACCCGTGGGAAGACTGGGCCGAGAGCTGGGCGCACTACCTGCACATGGTCGACACGATGGACACCGCGCTCAGCTTCGGCCTCGAGGCCGACAACGTGGAGCTGTCGTACGAGCCGTTCACGCGCGCGCACCTGTGGCGCACCGACGACCCCGGCGCCGACGGCTTCCTCGGCTTCGTCAATGCGTGGATCGAGCTGACCGGCGTGCTCAACGAGCTGTCGCGCAGCATGGGCCAGCCCGACTTCTATCCGTTCGTGCTGCCGCACGCGGCGGTGCGCAAGATGCACTTCATCCACTGCGTGGTGCGCGACGCGGCGCAGGGCTGACGGCCGCGCGCGCGGCGCGGTCGGTCAGCGGATCGGCAGGAACAGCCGCAGGATGCCGCGCGCGGTGACGAGGTTGCCGGGGTTGTGCGTCTCTTCGAGCACGCCTTCCATGCGCCTGCGGATGCGCCGGCTGCGGCGCGCGCGCCAGATCAGCAGGTCGGCCAGCCACGGATGGTCGTTCACGCGGTTGGCGCGCTCGTACAGGTCGAAGCGCGGCTTGAGCGCCATCACCATCGCCTGGTAGCGCGCGCGCATCGCCGCCTCGGACTCGCCGCGCTGGCGCGCCTCGGCGATCGCCTGCGCGGCGAGCATGCCGGTCTCCATGGCCTTGCCGATGCCTTCGCCGGTGAAGGCGTAGGTGCTGCCCGCGGCTTCGCCGGTGACCAGCAGGCCGGGGCGCGAGAGCTGCGCGCCTTCGAGCGAGCAGCGCAGCGGCGCGCCCTTGAGCTCGCCGATCCACGCGCCGCCGGCCACCAGCTCGCGCGCCGGCGCGTAGACCTCGCAGAACGCCGCGAACAGCTCGCGCAGGTTGACGTCCTGCATGGTCCGGCGGCCGTCGGCCTGCTTGCCGTGGCTGTGCGCGAGCCCGACGCCGATGTTGAACACGCCGTCGGGGCACGGAAAGATCCAGCCGTAGCCCTTGCGCAGCCGCTTGTGCCACACGACCTCGAGGTCGCGGATGCGGCCGACCATCGCGTCGTTCTTCACGTAGCCGCGCAGCGCCACGCCGCTGGGCGTGCGGCGCTCGCACACGCCGGCCGCGATCAGCGCCGCCGGCACCGCGCCGGTGGCCAGCACGGTGTGCGCGGCGCGCACGTCGATCACGCCGGCGGCTGCGTCGCTGCCGCCGCGGTCGGCGAGCTTCAGGCGCGCGCCGACCACGCGGTCGCCTTCGACGATCGGCGCCTCGTAGCGTGCGGGCGCGAGCCAGCGCGCACCGGCGGCCAGCGCCGCGCGGCGGACGATGTCGTCGAGCTGGCGGCGCGGCAGCACGGCCAGGGTGCCAGGCACGTCGATGCGCCCGCCGCGCGGCCCGATGCAGGCCACGTGCGGCGCGCGCTGCGCCGCGGCCATCACCTCGTGCAGCACGCCGAGGCGCGCGAAGGCGTGGTGCGCGTCGGGGATGAGGCCGTCGCCGCACACCTTGTCGCGCGGGAACTCGTGCTGGTCGACCAGCAGCACGTCGAGCCCGGCGCGCGCGAGCATCTGCGCGCACGCGCTGCCGGCGGGGCCGGCGCCGACGACCAGCACGTCGCAGCGCTCGGTGGGGGTAGCGACGGGTGCGGTCATGCGGCGCGGGTGGCGACGGGGCAGCGGCGGAGACGACGACGGCGAGGCGGCGATTGTAGGCAGTGACATCATCGGCAGCGTCGCGCGCATGCCCCCGCAGGCTGCGTCCGCGGCGCCGCATCGGCCCCTGTCGAGTCGTCCTCAGCCCGAACGGTATCGTGGTGGCGTCGATTCGGAACGCTCATCGAGAGGAGTCCGCCCATGCCCACCGTGTTCGAGAAGCTGCTCGCCGGCGAGCTGCCGTGCGCCAAGGTCTACGAGGACGAACTCGTGTTCGCCTTCATGGACGCCGGCCAGGTGAACGACGGCCACGTGATCGTGGCCACGCGCGCGCCGCGCGAGACCCTGATGGACTGCACCGACGACGAGGCCGCCGCGCTCATGCGCACCGCGCGCCGCGTGGCCATCGCCGTGCAGGCCGCGTTCGCGCCGGCCGGCATCACCGTGCTGCAGGCCAACCGCCCCGCCGGCTGGCAGACCGTGCCGCACCTGCACCTGCACGTGCTGCCGCGCCACGACGGCGACGGCGTCGGCCTCACGTGGCCGCGCAAGGAGCCCGGCCTTGAGCGCCTGCGCGAGCTGGCGGCGCGGATACGGCTGTAGCGGCCCCGCGCTCAGATCTCCTCGTACAGCGGCAAGGTCAGGAACTCGGCGAAGGCTTCCTGCGTGCTCATCTGCAGGAAGATCTCGGCGGCCCGGTCGAACTTGCCTTCGAAGCCGCCGGCCTTGATCCTGGCCAGCTCCTCGGGCACGAGCGCGCGCACGAGTTCGGCGGTGACCTTGCGGCCGTCGTCGAGCACGCCCTTGGGGCTGCGGATCCACTGCCACACCTGCGAGCGGCTGATCTCGGCGGTGGCGGCGTCTTCCATCAGGTTGTGGATGGGCACGCAGCCGTTGCCGGCCAGCCAGGCGCCGAGGTAGTGGATGCCGACGTTGATGTTCATGCGCAGGCCGGCCTCGGTGATGGGCTGCTCGGGCTGGAAGTTCAGCAAGTCGGCGGCCGTCACGTTCACGTCGGGGCGCTGCTTGCCCCACTGGTTGGGCTTGTCGCCGAGCACCGCGACGAACTCCTTCATCGCCGGCTCGACGAGCCCCGGGTGCGCGACCCAGCCGCCGTCGTAGCCGTCGGTGGCGTCGCGCTTCTTGTCGGCGACGATGCCGGCCATCGCGACGGCGTTCTTCTCGGGGTCGTTCTTGATCGGGATGAGCGCGCTCATGCCGCCGATGGCCGGCGCGCCGCGCTTGTGGCAGGTCTTGAGCAGCAGCAGCGCGTAGGCGCGCATGAACGGCGCGGTCATCGTGACCTTGGCGCGGTCGGCGAGGCAGAAGTCGCGGTCGACCTTGAACTTCTTGATGCAGCTGAAGATGTAGTCCCAGCGCCCGGCGTTGAGGCCGGCGGAGTGCTCGCGCAGCTCGTACAGGATCTCGTCCATCTCGAACGCGGCGAGGATGGTCTCGATCAGCACCGTGGCCTTGATGGTGCCCTGCGGCAGGCCGAGCTCCTGCTGCGCGGCGACGAAGATGTCGTTCCACAGCCGCGCCTCCAGATGGCTCTCCATCTTGGGCAGGTAGAAGAAGGGGCCGGCGCCGCGCGCGATCTGCTCCTTGGCGTTGTGGAACAGGAACAGCGCGAAGTCGAAGATGCCGCCCGAGACGCGCTGGCCGTCGACCAGCACGTGCTTCTCGTCGAGGTGCCAGCCGCGCGGGCGCACCTGCAAGGTCGCGATGCGGTCGTTGAGCTTGTAGACCTTGCCGTTCTGTTCGAGCGTGAGCGTGCGGCGGATCGCGCGGCCGAGGTTGATCTGCCCCTGGATCTGGTTGGTCCAGCTCGGCGAGTTGCTGTCCTCGAAGTCGGTCATGTACGAGTCCGCGCCCGAGTTGAACGCGTTGATGACCATCTTGGCCTCGACCGGGCCGGTGATCTCGACGCGCCGGCACTCCAGCGCCTTGGGCAGCGGCGCGATCTTCCAGTCGCCGTCGCGGATGTGCCGGGTCTGCGGCAGGAAGTCGGGGCGCTCGCCGGCGTCGAGCCGCTTCGCGCGCTCGACGCGCGCGGCCAGCAGCTCGCGGCGGCGCGGCTCGAACTGCCGGTGCAGTTTCGCCACGAGGGCCAGCGCGTCGGGCGTGAGGATGGTCTCGAAGCCGGGCAGGATCGGCGCGTTGATCTGCACGCCGGCAGGCAGTTGAAGGCTCATCGTGGACTCCGTGGGTCGTGTCGTCGTGGTAGCGGGAAAAGGGCGGAAAGGGCGGAAGTTCGGGTCAGCCGAGCAGGCCGAGCACGTCGCGCAGCGAGCGTCCGGTGCGCGTGGGCTCGGTGCCGAGCTGCTCGGGCGGCAGGCCGGCGCGGTTGATCCACATGGTCGTGTAGCCGAACCAGGTGGCGCCGACGGCGTCCCAGGCGTTGCTCGACACGAACAGGATCTCGCCGGCCGGCAGCCCCAGCGCCGCCGGGCCGAGCGCGTAGCAGGCGGGGTCGGTCTTGAAGCGCCGCACCGGCGCGACCGACAGCAGCGGGTCGAGCAGGCCGTCGAAGCCCGCGCTGCCGACCGCCTCGAGCAGCATGTCGGGATCGCCGTTGCTCAGGATGCCGGCGCGCAGGCCGCGCGCCTTCAGCGCGAGCAGCACCTCGCGGTTCTCGGCGAAGGGCGCGAGGCGGCGGTACTCGTCCATCAGCGCGTCCTCGGCCGCCGCGTCGAGCGCGAGCTGCAGCCGCGCCGCCGCGTAGCGCAGGCCGGCGCGCGTGAGCTCGCGAAACGGTCGCCAGCGCCCGCTCATCGACGCGAGGCGCGTGTACTCGATCTGCTTGTCGCGCCACAGCTGCGACAGCGCCTCGCCGCGGCCGGGAAAGCGGCGCTCGGCGGCCTGCACGACGCCGTGCACGTCGAACAAGGTGCCGTAGGCGTCGAACAGCACGGCGCGGATCGGGGCGGTCATGACACGGAATCTATGCCAGCGCGGGCCCGGCATTAGCGCCGCGGAATGGCAAGCATTCCTGCCGGGAATGCAGGAATCGCGGACGGCGCGGCGCGCCGCCGGCTCACATCAGCTCGTCGATGTCGCGCGGCCAGCTGTCCTTCAGCAGTCGCGACAGCGCGCGGTCGGCCAGCACCTTGCCGCCGGTCTGGCAGCGCGCGCAGTAGTTCGTCTCGTTGTCGGCGTGCACGATGCGCTGCACCGGCGCGCCGCAGTCGGGGCAGGGCTGGCCGAAGCGGCCGTGCACCGCGAAGTCGGGCCGGAAGGCGGTGACCTTCTGCGGCCAGCCGCCGGCCGACTCGGCGCGCAGGCGCTCGGTCCACTCGGCCAGCACCGCGCGGGTGGCGTCGAACAGCCGCGCCCAGGCCGCGTCGTCGAGCGCGCGGGTGAGCTGCAGCGGCGACAGCCGCGCGCGGTGCAGGATCTCGTCGGAGTAGGCGTTGCCGACGCCGGCCAGCAACTGCGGGCTGGTCAGCGCGCGCTTGAGCGTGTGGTTCTCGCGGCGCAGGCGCTCGACGAACTGCTCGCGCGTGCATGCCAGCGGCTCCAGCCCGCCGCGGTCGAGCGCGGCCAGCGCGTCGTCGCCGGCCACGAGATGCAGCGACGCGCGGCGCTTGCTGCCGGCCTCGGTGAGCACGAGCGAGCCGTGATCGAAGTCGAGCGCCGCGAGCGCGCCGGCGGCCAGCCTCGTGCCGGGCGCGCGCCAGTGCAGTCGGCCCGCGATCATGAGGTGGATCACCAGGTGCAGCGGACGGCCGTCCAGCGGCTCGAAGCCGAGCACGATGCGCTTGCCCAGCCGCCGCACGCCGGTGACCGCGCGGCCTGGCAGCACCGACACCGGCGGCAGCGCGGTGCGCAGCACGAAGACGCTGGGCAGGCGCAGCGCGCGCAGCGGCCGGCCGACGGTGTGCTCGGCGATGCGCTCGACGTAGACGGCGAGGTCCGGCAGCTCGGGCATGTCCGCACTCTAGTGAGCATTCCGAGAAGTGACGACACCTCGATACCGTTCGGGCCGAGCTTGTCGAAGCCCCATCACCGTCGCTGCGATGGCTTCGACAGGTTCGGCCCGAACGGACGGTGTGGCCCAGCCTGAGCGGACGGCGTGGCTCAGCCCGAACGGCCGGTGTTGCTGTCGCGCATGATGGAAAGCTCGACACGCCGCTCGGCACGCGGTCCGTTTCGTGACTCCGCCGCGCATAATCGGCGGCGATGGACCGGCTCAAGCAGATCGAATCGTTCGTATCGGTCGCGACCAAGGGGAGCCTCACGGCCGCCGCCCACGCCGAGGGCGTGGCCCCGGCGGTGATCGGCCGGCGCATCGACGCGCTGGAAGAGCGGCTCGGCGTCAAGCTGCTGCTGCGCACCACCCGCCGCATCTCGCTCACGCACGAGGGCACGGCCTTCCTCGAGGACTGCCAGCGCCTGCTGACCGACCTGGCCAACGCCGAGGCCAGCGTGAGCGCCGGCGGCGTGAAGGCGAGCGGGCACCTGCGCATCACCGCGCCGGCCGGCTTCGGCCGCCGCCACGTCGCGCCGCTGGTGCCGAAGTTCATCGCGCAGCACCCCGACGTGAGCGTGTCGCTGAACCTGTCGGACCGCGTGGTGGACATCGTGAACGAAGGCTTCGACTGCGCGGTGCGCGTGGGCGACCTGCCCGACTCCAGCCTCGTGAGCGTGCGGCTGGCCGACAACCGCCGGCTGTGCGTGGCCGCGCCGCAGTACCTCAGGCGCGCGGGCGTGCCGCAGCACCCTGGCGAGCTGTCGCGCCACGAGTGCCTGACGCTGTCGTCCGATGCGAGCCAGACGCGCGGCTGGGCCTTCACCATCGACGGCGAGGTGACGCACCTGCGGCCGAGCGGCCGGCTCGACTGCAGCGACGGCCAGGTGCTGCACGACTGGTGCCTGGCCGGCATGGGCATCGCGTGGCGCAGCACCTGGGAGGTCGAGCACGAGGTCGCGGCCGGGTTGCTGACGAGCGTGCTCGATGCCTACGCCGCGCCGCCCAACGGCATCTACGCCGTGTTCGCGCAGCGCAAGCACATGCCGCTGCGCGTGCGGCTGTGGATCGACTTCATCAAGCAGCACTACGCCGACCCGGCGTACTGGAAGGCCGGCGCGCGCGGCGCGGCGGCCGCATCGGCCGCGTCGGCCGGCAGTGCCTGAACCCTTTCGTCATCCGATGACCACCGAAGCCCTGCTCGCCTACCTGCACTTCGCGGCGATCCTCACGCTCGTCGTGTTCATGTCCAGCGAGGCGGCGCTGTGCCGCAGCGAGTGGCTCAACGCCGACGTCGTGCGCCGGCTCGTGCGCGTGGACGCGATCTACGGCGCCGCGTCGGCGGCGGTGCTGCTCACCGGCGTGGCGCGCACCTTGTGGGGCATGAAGGGCGCCGGCTGGTTCTGGAGCCAGCCGCTGCTGTGGACGAAGCTCGGGCTGTTCGTCGTGATCGGGCTGCTGTCGATCAAGCCGACCCTCGCCTTCCTGCGCTGGCGCAAGACGCTCGAGGCGAGCGGCGCGCTGCCGCCGCCCGACGAGGTGCGCGCGATCCGCCGCATCGTGATGATCGAGGCGCACCTGCTGGTGCTGATCCCGTTGGCCGCGGTGTTCCTCGCGCGCGGGATCGGGGTGTGCTGACGCGCGCGCCGCCAACGAAAAGGCCCGGCGCGCGGCCGGGCCCGGACGGCTCGCGGTGGCGGAAGGCTCAGGCCTTCAGGCACTCGCTCATGAACTTCTTGCGCTCGTCGCCCTTCTTGTCGGCGGCGTCGGCGTTGCATTTCTTCATCTTGTCCTGCTGCGACACCTTCTTGGCCGACAGGCACTCGCTCATGAACTTCTTGCGCTCGTCGCCCTTCTTGTCGCCGGCTTCCTTGTTGCAGGTCGCCATCTTCGACTGCTGCGCCGTGGGCTTCTTCTCCTCGGCCGCTTGAGCCCCCAACGACAGGCCGGCCAGCGCGATCGCGACGGCGGTCAACGTCTTCCTCATGCTCTCTCTCCTCTCTTGAGTGGCGGAATCGCCGGCCGGGATTGGAGCATGCGCCCGCGATGGCCGACAAGCGTGGCAACGTTGCAGGCGGTGACCCGGCCGACAGGGCCGTCCCGCGCCGGCGGGCGCCGGCCTACAGGATGCGCCGCGGGTGGGCCAGCGACTCGTGCGCGGCGTGCAGCCGCCGCACCAGCACGCGGATGAAGGCTTCGTCGAACAGGTGCCGGCAGCCGGGCCCGACCTGCGCCAGGGTCTCGGGCGTGAACGAGATGGTCGTGGCGGCCGACGTGACGACCACGTCGGCGCCGTGCACGCGCAGGTCCTCGCTCGGCGCGAGGTAGGCCATCTCGCCCACCGAGGTGCCGGCGCCGAGCCGCGCGACCTGGCGGCCGTCGCGGTACACCTCGACCTCGCCCTGCGCGATGATGTGGAAGCTGCGGCCCAGCTCGCCGCGGCGGAACAGGTGCTCGCCGTAGGCGTGGCGCTCCCAGCGCGCGCGGTGCACCACCTCCCACAGCTCGACGTCGCCGAAGCCGGAGAAGAACTCGAGGCTGCGCAGCAGGTTGAAGCGCTCGGAGTCGAGCACGCCTTGCAGCTGTCCGCGCGGGACGTGGTGCCCCGCGATCAGGTCCGACAGCGACTCGGCGAACGCATCCCAGTCGGCCGGGCGGTCGTCGACCGACTTGGCCAGCGCGCGCAGGATGGCCGCGTCGAGCGCGGCCGACACGCCCGAGCGCTGCGCGGCCAGCGAGGCCGGCTGCTCCTGGTAGATCTGGTGCATCAGCGCGGCCTGCGAGCGCGACTCGAACGGCGGCCGCCCGGCGATCAGGTGGTACAGCACGGCGCCGAGCGAGTAGATGTCGGAGCGGCAGTCGAGGCTGCTGCCGTCGAGCTGCTCGGGCGACATGTAGGCGAGCGAGCCGACGCGGAAAATCTGCGTCGTGTCGGCGTCGAGGTTGAGCACGCTGCCGAAGTCGGTGACCTTCACGTCGATCACGTTGCCCGCGGCGTCGCGCAGCGCCAGCAGGTTGGCCGGCTTGATGTCGCGGTGGATCAGCCCCTGGCGCCACACGTAGCCCAGCGCCATCGCGCACTTGAAGCCGATCTCGACGATCTGCTCGAGCGACAGCAGCTGGTCGGCGCGGCAGTACGGGCGCAAGGTGGTGCCGGGCACGTACTCCATCACGAGGTAGGGCTCGGCGGGGTCTTCGACCGCGTCGAAGATCTGCACCACGTTCGGGTGCTGCAGCCGCCCGACGAGCGCGGCCTCGGCAGCGAAGAAGCGCTCGACGTAGCGGTCGTCGCGCGCGTCGCCCACGGCGCTCGCGCGCAGCCGCTTGATGGCGACGTCGCGGCCGTGGAACTCGTCGCGGGCGAGGAAGACCTCGCTGGTCGCGCCCTCGCCCAGGCGCTTGAGCACGCGGTACTTGCCGATGCGCGCCGGCAAGGCGGGTTCCGTGATCGTCACCGAGGCGGTGGCGGAGCGGCGGGCGTTGGGCATGGGAAACGAGCGAGCGCATCATTCTTCTACGGCGCGCGCCTGCGCTGACGGGCGAACAGCGCGCCGTTCGTGCGCCAGTTCTCGGCTCCCGCGGGACGGACGAGGGCCAAACGTAAAATCGCCACATGATCCAAGCCAAGGCGCAGCTGCGGCAGGCACTGGCCGCCGCGCTCGCCGACCTCGCCCCCGGCGCGTTGCCGGACCCCGACTTCGAACTCCCGCGCCAGGCCGCGCACGGCGACCTGGCGTGCACCGCCGCCATGCAGCTCGCGCGGCCGCTCAAGCGCAATCCGCGCGAGCTGGCCGGCGCGCTCATCGAGGCGCTGCAGCGCCAGCCGGCGGTGCGGCAATGGGTCGAGGCGATGGAGATCGCCGGCCCCGGCTTCATCAACCTGCGGCTCAAGGCGGCGGCGCGCCAGTCGGTGGTGCGCGAGGTGCTGGCGGCCGGCGCCGCCTTCGGCCGCAAGCCCGGCTCCGGCGCGCGCGTGATGGTCGAGTTCGTGTCGGCCAACCCGACCGGGCCGCTGCACGTGGGCCACGGCCGGCAGGCGGCGCTCGGCGACGCGATCTGCCGCCTGCTCGAGGCGCAGGGCGCGCAGGTGACGCGCGAGTTCTACTACAACGACGCCGGCGTGCAGATCGCCACCCTGGCGCAGTCGGTGCAGGCGCGCCTGCGCGGCCTCCAGCCGGGCGACGCCGGCTGGCCCGAGAGCGCCTACAACGGCGACTACATCGCCGACATCGCCGCCGACTTCCTCGCGCGCAAGACGGTCAAGGCCGACGACCGCGAGTTCACCGCCTCGGGCGACCCCGACGATCTCGATGGCATCCGCCAGTTCGCCGTGGCCTACCTGCGCCACGAGCAGGACCTCGACCTGCAGGCCTTCGGCGTGCGCTTCGATCACTACTACCTCGAGTCGAGCCTGTACACGAGCGGCCGCGTCGAGGCGGCCGTGCGGCGGCTGGTCGAGTCGGGCAAGACCTACGAGCGCGACGGCGCGCTGTGGCTGCGCAGCACCGACTACGGCGACGACAAGGACCGCGTGATGCGCAAGTCCGACGGCACGTACACCTACTTCGTGCCCGACGTGGCCTACCACATCGCCAAGTGGGAGCGCGGCTTCGGCAAGGTGGTCAACATCCAGGGCACCGACCACCACGGCACCATCGCGCGCGTGCGCGCCGGGCTGCAGGCCGCCGGTGTCGGCATCCCGGCCGGCTGGCCCGACTACGTGCTGCACAAGATGGTGACCGTGATGCGCGGCGGCGAGGAGGTGAAGATCTCCAAGCGCGCCGGCAGCTACGTCACCCTGCGCGACCTGATCGAGTGGACCGGCCGCGACGCGGTGCGCTTCTTCCTCGTGAGCCGCAAGGCCGACACCGAATTCGTGTTCGACGTCGACCTCGCGCTCAAGCGCAACGACGAGAACCCGGTCTTCTACGTGCAGTACGCGCACGCGCGCATCTGCTCGGTGCTCGAGCAGTGGGGCGGCGACGAGTCGCTGCTGCCGCAGGCCGACCTGTCGCGCCTCACCGCGCCGAGCGAGGCCGCGCTGATGAACAAGCTCGCCGAGTACCCGCTGGTGCTCGAACGCGCCGCGGCCGAGCTCGCGCCGCACGACATCGCGTTCTACCTGCGCGAGCTGGCCGGCGCGTTCCACACCTACTACGTGGCCGAGCGCTTCCTGGTCGACGATGCGGCGCTCGCGCACGCCCGGCTCGCGCTGCTGGCCGCCACGCGCGAGGTGCTGCGCGGCGCGCTCGACGTGATCGGCGTGTCGGCGCCGAGCAAGATGACCCGCGACACTCCTGCCGAGTCGCAACCTTCACCGGAAACCCCATGACCCTCGCCTCCCCGAGCCGCGCCGTGCAGCGCGGCGGTTTCGCGCTCGGCCTGATCGTCGGGCTGCTGATCGGCCTCGCGCTCGCGCTGGCCGTCGCGCTGTACGTCACCAAGGTACCGGTGCCCTTCGTCAACAAGGTGCCGCAGCGCACGGCCGAGCAGGACGCCGCCGAGGCCGAGCGCAACAAGAACTGGGACCCGAACGCGCCGCTGTCGGGCAAGCCGGCACCGCGCGGCGCGGCGGGCGCGGCCAGCGCGCCGCCGGCACCCGCCGCGCCCGCGGCGCCCACGTCGCCGCCGCGCGCCGCGACACCCGACGTCGCACCGCCGGCCGTGGTCGGGCGGCCGATCGCGCCCGGCACCACGCCGGCTGCCGCCGCGCCGGGCGCCGCGGCCTCCGCGCCGGCGAAGTTCGGCACCGACCCGTTCACCTACTTCGTGCAGGCCGGCGCCTACCAGCGCCCCGAGGAAGCCGAGCAGCAGCGCGCGCGGCTCGCGATGCTCGGCTTCGCGGCCAAGGTGACCGAACGCGAGCAGTCGGGCCGCACCGTGTACCGGGTGCGGCTCGGCCCGTACGACAAGAAGGAAGACGCCGACGGCGCGAAGGCGCGGCTCGAAGGCAACGGCGTCGAGGCGGCGCTGGTGCGCGTGCAGCGATGACGGCGGGCGCGGCGTCGTCCACGCGGACGGCTGGCGCGTTCTGAACTTCGACGCGGTCGCCGACTCCACCTGCGCGACCCCCGTACCGACGACACGAAAGGAAGACTCCATGAAGCGGCGTGATTTCTCGGCCTCCCTCGCGACGGCCGGCCTCGGCCTGGCGCTCGGCCCGGCGGCGCGCGCGCAAGGCGGCGCGCCGGTCGAAGGCACGCACTACGTCAAGCTGGCGCAGCCCGTGGCGGTGAGCGCCGGCCCCGGCAAGATCGAGGTGATCGAGTTCTTCTGGTACGGCTGCCCGCACTGCAACGCCTTCGAGCCCATGCTCGAGGCGTGGATCAAGCGGCTGCCCGCCGACGTGGCGTTCAAGCGCGTGCCGGTGGCGTTTCGCGACGAGCCGTTCACGATGCACCAGAGGATCTACTACGCGCTCGAGGCGATGGGCCAGCTCGACGCGGTGCACCGCAAGGTGTTCTTCGCCATCCACAACGAGCGCCAGCGCCTGGACAAGCCGGCCGACGTGGCCGCGTGGATGAGCAAGAACGGCGTCGACGGCGCGAAGTTCACCGAGGTGGCGAACTCGTTCGCGCTGCAGGCCAAGCTGCGCCAGGCCAAGCAGCTGACCGACGCCTATCGCATCGACGGCGTGCCGGCGATGGGCATCCACGGGCGCTTCTACACGTCGGGCTCGCTGGCCGGCAACAACGAGCGCTCGCTCGCCGTGACCGACTACCTGATCGCGCGGGCGCGCAAGAACGCCTGACGCGCATCGGGTCACCCACCCGCAGCGGCCCCGAGGGCCGCTTTTTTCGCGCGTTTTTCTCGCGGCTCGCTACGCGCCAGTGGGGGCTGTGGCTAGAATGGCTCAGCAAGTTTCATGCCGCCATGCGACGCCCCTTCGCCCGACTCGCCGCCACGACTTTCGCCGCCTTGCTGGCCTGCGGGCTGGTGCTGCCCGACGCGTCGGCCGAGAAGGGCGATCGCGGCAAGCCGCTGAACGTCGAGGCCGACCAGCCGAGCCGCCTGGACATGCTGAACCAGGTGGTCGTCTTCAACGGCAACGTGGTCGTGACCAAGGGCACCCTGACGATGCGCGCCGACCGCATCGAGGTGCGCGAGACGCCCGACGGCTACCACCAGGCCACGGCGATCGGCAGCGCCGCGCGACCGGCCACCTTCCGCCAGAAGCGCGACGGCGTGGACGAGTACATCGAGGGCCAGGCCGACCGCCTGGAGTACGACGGCCGGGCCGACACCGTGCGCTTCGTCGGCAACGCGCAGGTGCGACGCCTGCGCGGCGCCGCCGTCGCCGACGAGGTGAGCGGCGCATTGATCACCTACGACAACACGGCCGAGGTGTTCAGCGTCGCCGGCGGCGCGGCCTCGCCGGCCAACCCCGGCGGGCGCGTGCGCGCGGTGCTGGTGCCGCGCGAGGCGGCGGCTTCGGCGCCGGCCGACGGCGCGAGCGCCCCGGCGGCCGCGCCGCCGCTGCAGCCGGCCGGCAAGCTCGGAGCGGCGCGTTGAACGCCCGGCTGCAGCCCGCCTCCGAACCCGGCAGCCGGCTCGAGGCGACGGGCCTGCAGAAGCGCTACGGCGCGCGGCTGGTGGTGAAGAACGTGCACCTGGCCGTCGGCAGCGGCGAGGTGGTGGGCCTGCTCGGCCCGAACGGCGCGGGCAAGACGACGACCTTCTACATGGTGGTCGGGCTGGTGCGCGCCGACGCCGGCGAGATCCGCATCGACGGCCGCTCGATCGAGCGGCTGCCGATCCACCAGCGTTCGCGCTTGGGGCTGTCGTACCTGCCGCAGGAAGCGTCGATCTTCCGCAAGCTCACCGTCGAGGAGAACATCCGCGCGGTGCTCGAGCTGCAGCGCGGCGTCGACGGGCGCCCGCTGCCGCCCGAGACGATCGACGAGCTGCTCGACGGCCTGCTCGCCGACCTCGGCATCGAGAAGCTGCGCGCGTCGCCGGCGCCGGCGCTGTCCGGCGGCGAGCGCCGCCGCGTCGAGATCGCGCGCGCGCTGGCCACGCAGCCGCGCTTCATCCTGCTGGACGAGCCGTTCGCCGGCGTCGACCCGATCGCGGTGATCGAGATCCAGCGGATCATCAGCTTCCTCAAGGCGCGCGGCATCGGCGTGCTCATCACCGACCACAACGTGCGCGAGACGCTGGGCATCTGCGACCGCGCCTACATCATCAGCGAGGGCGACGTGCTGGCCGAGGGCACGCCGCTGGAGATCGTCGAGAACCCCGACGTGCGCAAGGTCTACCTCGGCGAACACTTCCGCATGTAGAGGCCTGAAGGACGCACCATGAAGCCGTCCCTGCAGGTCCGCCTGTCGCAGCACCTCGCGCTCACGCCGCAGCTGCAGCAGTCGATCCGCCTGCTGCAGCTCTCGACGCTCGAACTCCACCAGGAGATCGAGCAGATGCTCGAGCAGAACCCCTTCCTCGAGGCCGACGAGGACGCGCCGCCGTCGCCGTTCGACCTCGCCGCGCCGCTCGAGCGCGCGGGCGAAGCGGCGCCGGCCGAGCGCACGGCGCCCGAGCGCGACGACGCGGGCGAGGCTGCCGACGGCGACGCGGACGACGCGCGCGGCGTCGACAGCGCCGAGTTCGGCGCCACCGAGCGCGAGGACTGGGAGAACGGCACCGAGCGCGACGACTTCGACGGCATCCGCGAGACGCCGGGCAGCGCAGGCGCTTCGGCCGCCGACGGCGACGAGTTCGACGCGACCGATCGCGCCGGCACGCCGCCCAGCCTGGCCGACCACCTGCGCGAGCAGTTGCGCGGCATGCGCCTCGCGCCGGAAGACGCGGCGGCGGTCGAGGTGCTGATCGAGTCGCTCAACGAGGACGGCTACCTCGCCGACCCGCTGGACGAGATCGCCGAGCGGCTGGCCGGCGACGACGCCGAGGCGCGCGAGGACCTGCTCGCGCGGCTGCAGTGCGCGCTGCGCTGGCTGCAGAGCCTGGAGCCCACCGGCGTGGGCGCGCGCGACCTCGGCGAGTGCCTCGTGCTGCAGCTCAAGGCGCGGCCGCGCAGCGAGGCGCAGGCCGTCGCGATCATCGTGTGCCGCCAGCACCTGGAGCTGCTGGCGCGGCGCGACATGAAGAAGCTGATGGCGGCCACCGGCGCCGACGAGGCGTTGCTGCGCGAGGCGCAGTCGCTCATCGTCGCGTGCGAGCCCAAGCCGGGCCGGCCGTTCACGCGCGCCGAGGCCAACGTGGTCGTGCCCGACGTGATCGTGCAGAAGACCGCGCGCGGCTGGAAGGTCGTGCTCAACCCCGACGTGATGCCGAAGCTGCGCATCAACGACCTGTACGCGCAGGCCATCCGCCAGCAGCGCGGCGCGCTCAACGGCGCGGGGCCGGGGCTGTCGGCGCGGCTGCAGGAGGCGCGCTGGTTCATGAAGAACATCCTGCAGCGCTTCGACACCATCCAGCGCGTGTCGCAGGCCATCGTCGAGCGGCAGAAGGGCTTCTTCACGCACGGCGAGATCGCGATGAAGCCGCTGGTGCTGCGCGAGATCGCCGACGAGCTCGGCCTGCACGAGTCGACGATCTCGCGCGTCACCACGGCCAAGTACATGGCCACGCCCTTCGGCACCTTCGAGCTGAAGTACTTCTTCGGCTCGTCGCTGTCGACCGAGGCCGGCGGCAACGCGTCGAGCACCGCGGTGCGCGCGCTCATCCGCCAGCTCGTCGCGGCGGAGGACCCGGCCGAGCCGCTGTCGGACAGCCAGATCTCGCAGATGCTGGAGGAGCAGGGCATCCACGTCGCGCGGCGCACCGTCGCGAAGTACCGCGACGCGCTGAAGATCGCGCCGGCCAACCTGCGCCGGAAGCTCTGACGCGGTGAGCCTGTTCCTGCCCTGCGCCGGCGGCGTCGAGCCGCTGCTCGCCGACGAGGTGCGGGCATTGCTGCCGGACGCGACGCTCGAGCTCGCGCGCGGCGGCGTGGCGCTGCCGCGCGGCTCGCTGGCCGATGCGATGACGCTCAACCTCGAGAGCCGGCTCGCGCAGCGCGTGCTCGTGCGCGTGGCCCACGGCCGCTACCGCGACGAGGCCGACATCTACGCGCTGGCGCGCGCCGTCGACTGGCCCGCGTGGATCACGCCGCAGCAGACCCTGCGCGTCGACGCGACCGCGAACCGCTCGCCGCTGCGCAGCCTCAACTTCGCCGCGCTGCGCGTGAAGGACGCGCTGTGCGACCGCCTGCGCGAGGCCACCGGCGCGCGCCCGAGCGTCGACACGCGCCGCCCCGACCTCGCGCTCGCGCTGCACCTGGAGGCCGAGCATGCGAGCCTGTACGTCGACAGCTCCGGCGAGCCGCTGTTCAAGCGCGGCTGGCGCGACGCGTCGGCGCACGGCGCGAACGTCAAGGGCGAGGCGCCGCTGAAGGAGACGCTCGCCGCCGCGATGCTCGCCGCGGCCGGCTGGCGCGGGCGGTCCGACGACGGCGCGCTGCTCGACCCGTGCTGCGGCGCCGGCACCATCGTCATCGAGGCTGCGCAGATCGCCTGCGGCATCGCGCCCGGCGCACAGCGCGCCTTCGCGTTCGAGCGCCTCGCGCCGTGGCGCGCGCTGCTGCCCGAGTGGCGGCGCCTGCAGCGCGCCGCGCGCGAGCGCGTGCACGCGAGCGCGGTGCCGATCTTCGCCGGCGACGTGTCGTTCCGCATGACCGACTTCGCGCGCCGCAACGCCGAGCGCGCGGGCGTCGCGCACGCCATCGAGTTCAAGGCCGCCGACGCCTTGCAGCGACCGGCGCCGGCGTCGCGCGGCACCATGGTGCTCAATCCGCCCTACGGCGAGCGCATCGCGCCGAAGGGCCGCGGCGCCGCCGCGCCCGCCGTCGCTTCGCGCGAGACGGCCGAAGGCGGACAGGACGCGTTCTTCGCGCAGCTGGCCGCGCACTGGAAGCGCCACTACGCCGGCTGGACCGCGTGGGTGCTCAGCCCCGATGCGAAGCTGCCGTCGCGCATGCGCCTGAAGGAAGGCCGCCGCGTGCCGATGTGGAACGGGCCGATCGAGTGCCGGCTGTTCCGCTTCGACCTCGTGGCCGGCTCGAACCGCCCGGCCACGTGATCGCGCGCAGCCGGCTAGCGGAAGCGGCCGAGGATGGCGCCGATGTCGCCCAGGCCGCCGTCGGGCACGCGGCCTTCGGGCGTGAGGCGGTCCACCACCTGCGGCAGCACCTCCGACAACTGCGACGCCGCGTCGCCCTGCGACATGCCGAGCTGGCCCGCGATCTGCGACAGCAGGTCGGGGCCGAGCACCTGGCCGAGCTGGCCGGGATCGATCGGCAGGTTCTGCCCGGTGGAGATCCACGAGCCCATCACGTCGCCCAGGCCGCCTTGCTGGAACTTCTCCATCAGGCCGCCCAGGCCGCCGGTCTGGCTGCCGTTGGCGAGCATCGACAGCACGACGTTGAGCAACGCGGCGTTGCCGCCACCGCCGGCGGCGGACTGCCCGCCGCCGAGCACACTGCCGATCAGGGAATCGAGAAGTCCCATGCCCGCCTCCAACGCGATGAGTGAAGGCGCATGCTAGGCGCCGGTCAGGGCCGCGGCAAGGCCTGACCCAATCCCACTGCGGCGAGCAAGGCGAGCGGCGCGGTGTCGGCGCGCAGCACGCGCACGCCCAGGCTGACCGCGACGAAGCCGTGCTCGAGCGCGGCGATCTCCTCGGCCGCGGCGAGACCGCCCTCGGGGCCGCTCAGGCTGACGATCGCCGCCGGCTGCTGAGCCTCCAGCCGCTCGGCCAGCGGCTGCGCGCCGCGCAGGCTCAGCATCCAGCGCGCCTCGTGCGCGCCCGCCGGCAGCGCGGCCAGCCACTCGTCGAAGGCGCGCACCGGCTCGATGCGCGGCACGCGGTTGCGGCCGCACTGCTCGCACGCCGACGCGGCGATGCCCTGCCAGTGCTCGCGCTTGCGCACGGCGCGCTCGCCGGCCAGACGCAGCACCGAGCGCTCGGTGACCAGCGGCTGGATGACCGCGGCGCCGAGCTCGGTGGCTTTCTCGATGACGGCGTCCATGCGGTCGTTGGCCGGCATGCCGAGCGCGACGGTGACGTGCGAGGCCAGCTCGCGCTCGACCGGCTGGTGCGTGCCGATGCGCACCTGCACCGCGTTGCGGCCGACGTGGCCGATGTGGGCGAGCCACTCGCCGCCTTGCCCGTTGAACAGCACCAGCGGCGATCCCGGCTGCAGGCGCAGCACCTGCACGTGGCGCGCGGTGTCGTCCGGCAGGTCGAGCACGTGGCCGCCGGCGAGCGGCAGGTCGACGAAGAATCGCGGGGTCATCCCGGTACTCGCAGCTTCACCCGTGGCGTCTTCATGAGCGCCGGAGTTTGCACGAGGTCGGGCGCGCCGGTCCGTCAGGAGATGTCACGCGCGGCGTGCCTCGCGGCTCATGCATGCAGCGCCGTCCACGCGTCGAGCAGCACGTCGCGCGTGAAGCGGCTGGCCACGTCGGCGACGAAGCGCGTGAAGTCGCCGTGCGCGTGGTCGTCGGCGCGGTCGCTCACCACGCGCAGCACGGCGAAGGGCCGGCCGAAATCGGCGCACACCTGGGCCACCGCCGCGCCTTCCATCTCGACGGCCAGCGCGTCGGGCAGCGCGGCGCGCAGCAGCGCGCTCTCGGCGGCCGTCGAGACGAAGCGGTCGCCGCTCACCACGAGGCCACGATGCACGCGGCCCGCGTGGCGCGCGGCGGCGCGTGCGAGCGCGTCGCTCATGCCCGCGTGCGCCGGGAAGCGCGAGCGCCCGGTCAGCGGCACCTCCCAGCGCGGGAAGATCGGCGACGCGTCGAGGTCGTGCTGCAGCAGCTCGGTGGCGATCACCGCATCGCCGACGTTCACGCCCGGCGCCAGTCCGCCGGCCACGCCGGTGAACACGATCGCCTCGACCTCGAAGGCGTCGAGCAGCAGCGCGGTGGTGGTGGCCGCGGCCACCTTGCCGATGCCGCACAGCACCAGCAGCGCGGGCCGCCCGTCGAGCTCGCCCGCATGGAACACGCGGCCGGCGCGTTCGTGGCGCTGCGGCGCCGCCAGGTGCGGCAGCAGCGCGCGCAGCTCCTCGTGCATCGCGCTGACGACGGCCAGGCGCGCCACGCGGCGACTCCCCCGACGCGCGCGCTACTTCTTGTCGCGCAACTCGCGCCGCAGGATCTTGCCGACCGGCGTCTTGGGCAGCTCGGTGCGGAACTCGACGACCTTCGGGCGCTTGTAGCCGGTGAGGTGCTGCTCGCAATAGGCGCGCACGTCGGCCTCGGTGATCGCCGGGTCCTTCTTGACGATGACCACCTTCACCGCCTCGCCGGCCTTCTCGTCGGGCACGCCGACCGCGGCGCACTCCAGCACGCCGGGCATCTGCGTGATGACGTCCTCGACCTCGTTCGGGTACACGTTGAAGCCCGACACGAGGATCATGTCCTTCTTGCGATCGACGATCTTGAAGTAGCCGCGCTCGTCGACGGTGCCGATGTCGCCGGTGCGGAAGAAGCCGTCGGCCGTCATGACCTTCGCGGTCTCGTCGGGACGCTGCCAGTAGCCGGCCATCACCTGCGGGCCCTTGATCGCGATCTCGCCCGGCGTGCCCGGCGGCACCTCGCGGCCCTCGTCGTCGATGAGCTTGATCTCGGTGTTGGGCAGCGGCAGCCCGATGGTGCCGGTGAATTGCGTGCTGTCGACCGGGTTGCACGAGACCGACGGCGAGGTTTCGCTGAGGCCGTAGCCCTCGACGATCGCGCAGCCGGTCTTGTCGAGCCACAGCTTGGCCGTCGCGCTCTGCACGGCCATGCCGCCGCCCACGCTGAGCTTCAGGTTGCCCCAGTTGACGCTGCCGAACTCGGGGTGGTTGGCCAGCGCGTTGAACAAGGTGTTGACGGCCGGGAAGCTGTGGAACTTGTGCTGCGACAGCTCCTTCAGCACGGCCGGGATGTCGCGCGGGTTCGGGATCAGGATGTTGGAGCCGCCCATGCGCATGGACAGCATCATGTTCGAGTTGAAGCCGAAGATGTGGTACAGCGGCAGCGCGCACACGGTGACGATCTGCTCGCCCGGCGGGATCTTCTTCAGCACCGGCTGGTACCACGCCTCGCTCTGCAGGATGTTCGCCACGAGGTTGCGATGCAGCAGCACCGCGCCCTTGCTCACGCCGGTGGTGCCGCCGGTGTACTGCAGCACCGCGATGTCGTCGCGGCCGACCTTCGGCGCGGTGTACGGCTTGCTGCGGCCCTCGGCGAGCGTGTCGTTGAAGCGCACGGTGCCGGGCAGGTCGAACGCCGGCACCATCTTCTTCACCTTGCGCACGACGTAGTTGACGATCATGCCCTTGGGGAAGCCCAGCAGGTCGCCCATCGCGGCGAGGATCACCTTCTTCGTCGGCACCGCGGCGATGCACTGCTGCAAGGTGGCCGCGAAGTTCTCGAGGATGACGATCGCCTTGGCGCCCGAGTCCTTGAGCTGGTGCCCGAGCTCGCGCGGCGTGTACAGCGGGTTGACGTTCACCACGACGAAGCCGGCGCGCAGCACGCCCGCGACGGCCACCGGGTACTGCGGCACGTTGGGCAGCATGATCGCCACGCGGTCGCCGCGCGCCAGCCCCTGCGACTGCAGGTACGCGGCGAAGGCGCGCGACCACTCGTCGACCTGCCCGAAGGTGATCGACTTGCCCATGAACTTGTACGCCTCGCGGTTGGCGTACTTCCTGAAGCTCTCTTCGAGCAACGCGACCAGCGACTCGTACTGATTGACGTCGATCTCCGCCGGCACGCCGGCGGGGTAGTGCTTCAGCCAGATCTTCTCCATCAGATGCCTCCTCTGGGGGAGGCCGATTCTGACGGAGCGCTTACGCGCGGGGCATCAGGGGATTCGATAGCGGGGCGCGTCAGTCCACGGCCTTGACCATGTCTTCCACGACTTTTTTCGCATCGCCGAAGACCATCATGGTCTTGTCCATGTAGAACAGCTCGTTGTCGAGGCCGGCGTAGCCGGCGGCCATCGAGCGCTTGTTCACGATGACCGTCTTGGCCTTGTAGGCCTCGAGGATGGGCATGCCGTAGATCGGCGAGCCCTTCTGCAGCGCCGCCGGGTTGACCACGTCGTTGGCGCCCAGGATCACCGCCACGTCGGCCTGGCCGAACTCGCCGTTGATGTCCTCCATCTCGAACACCTGGTCGTACGGCACCTCGGCCTCGGCCAGCAGCACGTTCATGTGGCCCGGCATGCGGCCGGCCACCGGGTGGATGGCGTACTTCACGGTCACGCCCTTGTGCGCGAGCTTCTCGGCCAGCTCCTTCACCGCGTGCTGCGCGCGCGCGACCGCCAGGCCGTAGCCCGGCACGATGATCACGGTCTCGGCGTTGGACAGGATGAACGCGGCGTCGTCGGCCGAGCCGCTCTTGACCGTCTTCTGCTGCTCGCCGCCGGCCGCCGCCTGCCCGGCGTCGCCGCCGAAGCCGCCGAGGATGACGTTGAAGAACGAGCGGTTCATCGCCTTGCACATGATGTAGCTCAGGATCGCGCCCGAGCTGCCCACCAGCGAGCCCGCGATGATCAGCATGCTGTTGTTGAGCGAGAAGCCGATGCCCGCGGCCGCCCAGCCCGAGTAGCTGTTGAGCATCGACACCACCACCGGCATGTCGGCGCCGCCGATCGGGATGATGATCAGCACGCCCAGCACGAAGGCCAGCGCCAGCAGCAGGCCGAAGTCGAGCTTCGACTCGGTGAGCGTGTAGCCCACGGTGAACAGCAGGGTCGCCAGGCCGAGCACGAGGTTCAGCTTGTGCTGGCCCTTGAACACCACCGGCGCGCCCTGGAACAGCCGGAACTTGTACTTGCCCGAGAGCTTGCCGAACGCGATGACCGAGCCGGAGAAGGTGATCGCGCCGATGGCCGCGCCGAGCGCGAGCTCGAGGCGGTTGCCGTAGGGGATGGCGCCGCCCTTGGCCGCCACTCCGAAGGCCCAGGGCTCGACGGCGGCGGCCACGGCGATGAACACCGCCGCCAGGCCGACCATGCTGTGGAAGAAGGCCACCAGCTCGGGCATCTGCGTCATCGCGACGGTTCGCGCGCGCCACGCGCCGTAGGCGCCGCCGGCCACCAGACCGAGCAGCACCCACGCCATGCCCGACGCGCCGGGCTGGCCGAGCTGGCCGGCGACCTTGACGATCAGCGCGGCGGTCGTGAGCACGGCGATCGCCATGCCGACCATGCCGAACACGTTGCCGCGGATCGACGTGGTGGGATGCGACAGCCCCTTGAGCGCCTGGATGAAGCAGACGCTCGCCACGAGGTACAGCAGGGTGACGACATCGAGGCTCACTTCGAGGCCTCCTTCTCCCCGGCCTTCCTGGCGGGCTTCTTCTTGAACATCTCGAGCATGCGGCGCGTCACGAGGAAGCCGCCGAAGATGTTCACCGCGGCCAGCGCCACCGCGAGCACGCCCATCGTCTTGCCGAGCCCGGTCTCGGTGAGCGCGGCGGCGAGCATGGCGCCGACGATCACGATCGCCGAGATGGCGTTCGTCACCGCCATCAGCGGCGTGTGCAGCGCGGGCGTGACGGTCCACACCACGTGGTAGCCCACGTAGATGGCCAGCACGAAGATGATGAGGTTGGTGATGGTGGGGGAGACGAGTTCCATGGCGCTCACTTCCGCTTGAGTTCACCGCCCTGCGTCATCAGGCAGGCCGCGACGATGTCGTCGTCCATCGGCACGTGCAGGGTGCCTTCCTTGGTGACGACCAGCTTGAGGAAGTCGAGCACGTTGCGTGCGTACAGGCTCGACGAGTCGGCCGCCACCAGCGCCGGCAGGTTGGTCTCGCCGACGATCGTCACGCCGTGCTTGACCACCGTGCGGCCGGCCTCGGTGAGCGGGCAGTTGCCGCCGCGCGGTGCCGCCATGTCGACGATCACGCTGCCGGGCTTCATCGACTTCACCATCTCCTCGGTCACGAGCACCGGCGCGGGCCGGCCGGGAATGAGCGCGGTGGTGACGACCACGTCGGCCTGCGCCACGCGCTTGGCGACCTCGACCTTCTGCCGCTCCAGCCACGACGGCGGCATCGGCCGCGCGTAGCCGCCCACGCCCTCGGCGGCCTCCTTCTCCTCGGCCGTCTCGTAGGGCACGTCGATGAACTTCGCGCCCAGCGACTCGACCTGCTCCTTCACGCTCGGCCGCACGTCGCTGGCCTCGATGACCGCGCCCAGGCGCTTGGCCGTCGCGATGGCCTGCAGCCCCGCGACGCCGACCCCGAGCACCACCACGCGCGCGGCCTTGATCGTGCCGGCCGCGGTCATCAGCATCGGGAACAGGCGCTGGTACTTGTCGGCGGCGATCATCACCGCCTTGTAGCCCGCGATGTTGGCCTGCGAGCTGAGCACGTCCATGCTCTGCGCGCGCGTGGTGCGCGGCGCGGCCTCGAGCGCGAACGACGTCAGCCCCGCGGCGGCCAGCCGCTGCAGGCCGTCGGTGTCGAACGGGTCGAGCATGCCCACCAGGGTGGTGCCCGGCCTCATCAGCGACAGCTCGTCGGGCTGCGGCGCGCGCACCTTGAGCACCAGCTCGCAGCCGAACGCGGCGCTGCGGTCGACGATCTCGGCGCCCACGGCCTCGTAGGCCGCGTCGGGCGCGCTGGCGGCCACGCCGGCGCCGGACTGCACCCGCACCGCATGACCTTGCGCCTTGAGCTTCTTCGCCGTCTCGGGCGTGACGGCGACGCGCGTCTCGCCCGGCGCCGTCTCGAGCGGCACTCCGATCTGCATGACTTCTCCTCTGCCGGGTCTTGCTGCCCGCGTGGAGCTTACACAAGTTCATGGCCGCTACCATCGGTGCATGTCCAGTCCCCGGTGGAAGCCCAGCGTCACCGTCGCCGCGATCGTCGAGCGAGACGGCCGCTTCCTGCTCGTCGAGGAGCGCACGCCCGAGGGCCTGATGCTGAACAACCCCGCCGGCCACCTCGACCCCGGCGAGTCGCCGCTCGAAGGCGTGGTGCGCGAGGTGCTCGAGGAGACCGCGTGCGCGTTCGAGCCCGACGGCGTGGTGGGCGTGTACCTGTCGCGCTTCCAGCGTCCGGCGCGCGGCGAGGACGTCACCTACCTGCGGCTGGCCTTCCGCGGCCGCGTCGGGCCGCCCGACCCGGCGCGGCGGCTCGACGACGGCATCGTGCGCACGGTATGGCTCACGCCGGCCGAAGTCCGCGCGAGCCGCGACCGCCATCGCAGCCCGCTGGTGCTGCGCTGCGTGGAAGACCACCTCGCCGGCCGGCGCTATCCGCTGGAGCTGATCAGCGCCGACGACAGCGTGTACGCGCCGGAGGTCAAGCGGTGAGCGCGAAGTCGCGCGTCGTGGTGGGGCTGTCCGGCGGCGTCGACTCCGCGGTCAGCGCCTGGCTGCTGAAGCAGCAGGGCCACGAGGTGGTCGGCCTCTTCATGAAGAACTGGGAAGGCGACGACGACGACGCGTACTGCTCGTCGCGCCAGGACTGGCTCGACGCCGCGTCGGTGGCCGACGTGATCGGCATCGACGTCGAGCACGTCAACTTCGCGGCCGAGTACCGCGAGCGCGTGTTCGCCGAGTTCCTGCGCGAGTACTCGGCCGGCCGCACGCCCAACCCCGACGTGCTGTGCAACGCCGAGATCAAGTTCAAGGCCTTCCTCGACCACGCGATGCGGCTGGGCGCCGAGAAGGTCGCCACCGGCCACTACGCGCGCGTGCGCGAGCGCGGCGGCGCGTTCGAGCTGCTGCGCGGCCTCGACGCCTCGAAGGACCAGAGCTACTTCCTGCACCGCCTCACGCAGGCGCAGCTCGCCAGGACGCTCTTCCCGGTGGGCGAGCTGAAGAAGTCCGACGTGCGGCGCCTCGCCGCCGGGATCGGCCTGCCCAATGCCGCGAAGAAGGACTCCACCGGCATCTGCTTCATCGGCGAGCGGCCGTTCCGCGAGTTCCTGAACCGCTACCTCGCCCGCACGCCCGGGCCGATCGAGGACGAGCACGGCCGCGTCATCGGCGAGCACGTCGGACTCAGCTTCTACACGCTCGGCCAGCGCAAGGGCATCGGCATCGGCGGGCTGAAGCCCGCGCGCGGCGCGGCCGCGGGCACGCGCGGCGGTGCCGACCACGCGCCCTGGTTCGTGGCGCGCAAGGACCTCGCGCGCAACGTGCTGGTGGTGGTGCAGGGCCACGACCATCCATGGCTGCTCGCGCGCGCGCTGCAGGCCGACGACGCCAGCTGGATCGCCGGCCGGCCGCCGGCCGACGGCGTGTTCGGCGCCAAGACGCGCTACCGCCAGGCCGACGCCGGCTGCCGCCTGCGCAGCGACGGCGCGGCGCGCTTCGCGCTGGAGTTCGACCAGCCGCAATGGGCGGTCACGCCGGGGCAGTCGGCCGTGCTGTACGACGGCGAGGTCTGCCTCGGCGGCGGCGTGATCGCGAGCGCGACGCCGTGGGCCGCCCACGAACCCCGCCAGCGCCGCCTGGCCACCGCATGAACGACACGACCAAGACGAACCCGCCGCCCGCCGCGGGCCTGCAGCAGCTGCGCATCGACCGCGGCCATCTCGCACCGCAGCGGCGTCGCCGCGCGCGCTGGCCGTGGATCGCCGGCGCGCTGGTGCTGCTGGCCGGCGCGGCGCTGCTGCTCGCGCCGCGCACGCCCGAGGTCCGCACGACCGCGGTGATCGCGAGCACGCCGTCGCAGCAGTACGTGCAGCTCACCGCGTCGGGCTACGTGGTGGCGCAGCGGCGCGCGGCGGTGGCGTCGAAGGCCACCGGCCGGCTGCTCGAGCTGCGCGTGCGCGAGGGCTCGCGCGTGAAGAAGGACGAGGTGATCGCGCGGCTCGACGCGAGCGACGTGCAGGCCTCGATCCTCGCGGCGCAGGCCGGCGTGCGCCAGGCCGAGGCGGGCCGGCGGCAGGCCGAGGCGGCGCAGCGCCAGGCCCAGGTCGAGCAGGTCAACGCCGAAGCCGACCTGCAGCGCACGCTCGGCCTGCAGGCCGACGGCTTCGTGTCGGCGCAGGCGGTCGACGCCGCGCGCAAGCGCGCCGACGCGGCGCAGGCGGCGCTCGCCGCGGCACAGGCCGGCGTGGCGCAGGCGCAGGCCTCGCTGGCGCAGTCGCAGGCCCAGCTGCAGGTGCAGCGCGTGAACGAGGACTTCACCCTGATCCGCGCGCCCTTCGACGGCGTGGTGCTGGTGAAGAACGCCAACGTGGGCGACATCATCACGCCGTTCTCCAGCGCGGCCGGCTCGCAGGGCGCCGTGGTCACGATGGCCGACATGGCCACCTTGGAGGTCGAGGCCGACGTGTCCGAGGGCAGCCTCGCCAGGGTGAGCATCGGCCAGCCGGTGGAGATCGTGCTCGACGCGCTGCCCGACGCGCGCTTTCGCGGCAAGGTCGCGGGCATCGTGCCGACGGTCGACCGCGCGAAGGCGACCGTGATGACCAAGATCCAGTTCGAGAAGCTCGATCCGCGCATCCTGCCGGAGATGAGCGCCAAGGTCGGCTTCCTGTCGCGCGCGCCGAGCGACGCCGACTTCAGGACCGTGCTCGCGGTCAACCCGCAGGCGGTGGTGCAGCGCGACGGCCGCGACGTGGTGCTGCGCGTCGGCGCCGACGGCCGGCTCGAGGCCGTGCCGGTGACGCGCGGGCGCACGCTGGGCGACGTGCTCGAGGTGGGCGGCGCGCTGAAGTCGGGCGACAAGCTGGTGCTCGCGCCCGACGCGAAGCTGGCGGCCGGACAGGCGGTGAAGGTGGCCGCGAAGTGAGCACGCCGCCGGTCGCGGCCGACGAGCCGCCGCTCATCCGCATCCGCGACCTGTCGAAGGCCTACGTGCGCGGCACGCAGGTGATCCCCGTGCTGCAAGGCGTCGACCTCGACGTGCGGCGCGCCGAGTTCGTCGCGCTGATGGGCCCGAGCGGCTCGGGCAAGAGCACCTTGCTCAACCTCATCGCCGGCATCGACAAGCCCAGCGGCGGCACCCTGGAGATCGGCGGCGTCGACATCGTGGGCCTCGGCGAGGGCGACCTGGCCGACTGGCGCGCCGCCAACGTCGGCTTCATCTTCCAGTTCTACAACCTGCTGCCGGTGCTCACGGCCGCCGAGAACGTCGAGCTGCCGCTGCTGCTGACCGGGCTGTCGCGCCGCCAGCGGCGCGAGCACGTCGACGCGGCGCTCGCGATGGTGAGGCTCGACGACCGCGCCGACCACTATCCGAACGAGCTGTCCGGCGGCCAGCAGCAGCGCGTGGCCATCGCGCGCGCGCTGGTCACCGACCCGCAGCTCATCGTGGCCGACGAGCCCACCGGCGACCTCGACCGCGTGACCGGCGCCGAGGTGCTGTCGCTGCTCGACGAGCTGCACCGCCAGCTCGGCAAGACCATCGTGATGGTCACGCACGACCCCAAGGCGGCGGCGCGCGCCGAGCGGCTGGTGCATCTGGAGAAGGGCGTGCTGGTGGCCGACGACGCGAACGGCGCCGCCGAAGCCGCCACCGCGCACGCGCGCTGAGCGCGCGTCCCGCGAGCAAGCCGCGAGCGACCCGGAGCCCTCCCCGTGTTCCTGCTGCGCCTGCTGCTGAAGAACGCGCTGCGCCACAAGCTGCGCACCACGCTCACGATGGTGGGGCTGGTGGTGGCGGTCTGCGCGTTCGGGCTGCTGCGCACCATCGTCGACGCGTGGTACGCCGGCGTCGAGGCGTCGGCCAGCACGCGGCTGGTCACGCGCAACGCGATCTCGCTCACCTTCCCGCTGCCGCTGAACTACGCCGAGCGCATCCGCGCCGTCGACGGCGTGGGCAGCGTGTCGTGGGCCAACTGGTTCGGCGGCATCTACGTCAGCGAGCGCAACTTCTTCGCGCAGTTCGCGGTCGACCCGCCGAGCTATCTCGCGCTGTACCCCGAGTACGTGCTGCCCGACGAGCAGAAGCAGGCCTTCCTGCGCGACCGGCAAGGCGCGGTGGTCGGCCGCAAGCTGGCCGACAAGTTCGGCTGGAAGGTGGGCGACGCCATCCCGCTGCGCGGCACCCTCTATCCCGGCACCTGGACCTTCACCCTGCGCGGCATCTACGACGGCGCCGACGCCAAGACCGACGAGCAGCAGATGCTGTTCCACTGGAAGTTCCTGTCCGAGACGATGCGCCAGCGTGCCGGCGCCGCCGGCGCGAACGCCGACTTCGTGGGCGTCTACGTGGTCGGCATCCGCGAGCCCGACGACGCGGCGCTCGTGTCGCAGCGCATTGACGCGCTGTTCCGCAACTCGCTGGCCGAGACGCTCACCGAGACCGAGAAGGCGTTCCAGCTCAGCTTCGTGGCGATGAGCGAGGCCATCCTCGTGGCGATCCAGGCGGTCAGCTACATCGTCGTGCTCATCATCATGGCGGTGATGGCCAACACCATGATGATGACCGCGCGCGAGCGGCTGGCCGAGTACGCCACGCTCAAGGCGCTGGGCTTCGGACCCGGCTTCGTGGTGCGGCTGCTGGCCGGCGAGAGCCTGCTGATCGCGCTGGTCGGCGGGCTGGCGGGCATCGCGCTCACCTTCCCGCTGGCCGCCGGATTCGCGCAGGCGGCGGGCACCTTGTTCCCGATCTTCCAGGTGTCGCCGCTGACGCAGGCGCTGCAGCTCGGCGCGGCGCTGCTGGTCGGCGCGGTGGCCGCCGCGTGGCCGGCCTGGCGCATGAGCCGCATCGAGATCGTCGCCGGCCTGCGGCACGTGGCGTGAACCGATGAAGGCCGTGCCGCTCGCCTACATCGCGCGCAACCTGTGGGTGCGCCGCGTGACCACCGCGCTCACCGCGCTGGGCATGGCGCTCGTCGTGTACGTGTTCGCCACCGTGCTGATGATGAGCGAGGGCATCCGCGCGACGCTCGTGGCCACCGGGCAGCCGGACAACGCGGTGGTGCTGCGCAAGGGCGCGGGCGCCGAGATCAACTCGGCCGTCTCGCGCACGCAGGCCGCCATCGTCGAGAGCCTGCCGGGCATCGCCACCGACGGCACGGGCCGCCTGCTGGTGAGCAAGGAGCCCGTGGTGCTGAACAACCTGCCCAAGCGCGGCAGCGGCAAGCCGAGCAACGTGACCGTGCGCGGCACGTCCGAGGCCGGCCTCGCGCTGCGGCCGCAGGTGCGGCTGGTCGAGGGCCGCATGTTCCGGCCGGGCACCAGCGAGATCGTCGCCGGGCGCGCCATCGCCGACGGCTTCGACGGCGTGGCGCTCGGGCAGACCTTGCGCTTCGCCGGCCGCGAGTGGCGGGTGGTGGGCGTGTTCGACGCCGGCCGCAGCGCCTTCGACTCCGAGATCTGGGGCGACGCCGAGCAGATGATGCAGGCGTTCCGTCGCAACGCGTACTCGACCGTGGTGTTCCGGCTGGCCGACGCCGATGCGTTCGAGCGCGTGCGCGCGCAGATCGAGGGCGACCCGCGCCTCACCCTGGAGGCCAAGCCCGAGGTGCGCTTCTATGCCGAGCAGAGCGAGGCGCTGGCCACCTTCATCTCCATCCTCGGCACGGCGCTCACCGCGATCTTCTCGATCGGCGCGATCGTGGGCGCGATGATCACCATGTTCGCCGCGGTGGCGCAGCGCACCGGCGAGATCGGCACCCTGCGCGCGCTGGGCTTCCGGCGCGGCGCGGTGCTCGCGGCCTTTCTGGGCGAGTCGCTGCTGCTCGCGCTGGTGGGCGGGCTCGCGGGGCTGGCGGCGGCCAGCTTCATGCAGGCGGTGGACATCTCGACCACCAACTTCCAGACCTTCTCCGAGATCGCCTTCCGCTTCACGCTCACGCCCGACATCGCGCTGCGCACCTTGCTGTTCGCGCTGTTCATGGGACTGGTGGGCGGCTTCGTGCCGGCGTGGCGCGCGGCACGGCTGAAGATCGTGGACTGTCTGCGCGAGGCGTGAGCGGCGGGCTCGGCGCGCGCATCGACGCTGCGACGCACCGACGCTACGGCCCACCGACGCTACGACGCCGCGACGCGCGGCACCTCAGCGCGGCCGGCCGAGGTCCATCGTCCAGTAGCTGCGGTAGCTGGCGCTGCTGCTGCTCACGCAGGCCACGCCGATGTCGCGCAGGCCGGCGTTCATGATGTTCGCGCAGTGCCCGTCGCTGGCCATCCAGCCGTCGACCACCGCGGCCACGCTCGGATAGCCGGCGGCGATGTTCTCGGCGATCGAGCTCCACGCGTAGCCGGCGGCCTCGACGCGATCGCGCAAGGTGCCGCCTTCGGGGCTGGTGTGGCTGAAGTAGTTGCGCGTGGCCATGTCGTGGCTGTGCGCCGCCGCGGCCACGGTGAGCGCGTCGTTCCACGCGAGCGCGGGCGCGGCCGGGTAGCTGCCGCGTGCACCGCAGCTCGCGCCGCGCGCCCGGTGTTCGTTCACCCGCCGCAGCATCTCGGCCTGGAAGTCGGCGAGCCCGCAGGTCGAGGCGCCGCCCGGCGTCGTGCCGCCCGTGCCGCCGCCGGCCGCAGGCGGTGGCGGCGACGACGACGAGGTGGCCGTGACGGGCGCCGGCGCGGGCTCGCCGCCGCCGCCGCCACCGCAGGCGATCAGCGCGACGGCGGCCCACGGGGCGGCGAGTGCGGCGAGTCGATTCATGGCGACGCACTCTAGGGGCCGCCCCGGACGCGCGGCGTTTCCAGTGGCAACCAGTCGCGTCGCGCTGCCAAGGACGCACGCCGATTCGTTCACGCGGGGCGCGTCGTGCCGCGTCCGCGCGCGCCGCGCGCTACGGCGCGGCCGTGGCCACCGGCACCGTCTCCGGCTGCAGCAGGCTGCCGTTTCGCAGGCCGCGCACGGTGCCGAGCGCGAGGCCCGCGATCACCACCGAGGCGAGCGCCAGCAGCATCGGCCCCAGTACCGCGAGCACGCCGCCCGGCTCGGCCAGCCGCAAGGTGAGCGCGGCCAGCGCCGCGAGCGGGAAGCTCGTGCCCCAGTGCGGCACGCCGAAGGGCTGCGCCACGATGCGGCGCGCCTGCGCCGCGGACCAGCCGAACGAGCCGAGCGCCATGCCCCAGCAGGTCCACGCGGCCAGCGGCGGCGCGCCGAACTGCAGCAGCGCGAGGCCGACCACGGCCGGCGGCGCGATCACGATGAAGGCCGTCGGCGCGAGCCGGTCGGGCCACGGCCCCTGCACCAGCACGCGCGCGACCAGCAGCACCAGCACCACCGGCCAGAACAGCAGCCCGAAGCCGAACTGCGCGGCCGACCACTCGGCATGCCCGAGCGGCACGCCGGCCAGCGGCACCAGCACGTTGCCGACGATCGGGATGAACAGCCCCGGCGTCACGCCGGCCCACTGCAGCCCGCCGGCCGCGGCGGCGCGCCACCAGCGCGCCAGCACCCACCAGGTGACGCCGAGCTGCGCCAGCGAGCCGATCCACCACAGCGCGCGCAGCAGCGGATGCGGCCCGGCCAGCGCCACCGCCACGGTGGCCAGCAGCAGCACGCTGATCGGCAAGGCCGCGATGAACACGTGGCGCACCGGATGCCGGCGGTCCTCGGCCCACGCGTCGGGATGCTTCCATCCGCGCCACAGCGTCGCCGTGGCCAGCACGACGAACACCGCGGCGGCGAGCGCGCCGATCGCCAGCGCCGCCGCGCCGGCGGCCTCGCCCATCAGCGGCACGGCGCGATGCCACGCGAGCGCGAGTCCCGCGAGGCCCATCACCACCGCGTACCAGCCCGGCGCCAGATGCCTCAGCGAGCCTGCGGCCATCGTGCGCTACTTCAGCTTCGCGCCCTGCGCGTCGAACACCTCGACCGTGACCGGGATGCCCTGGCGCACGCTCTCGGTGACGGTGCAGAACGACTCGAACTGCGTCAGCACGCGCTCCATGTGGTCGAGCGCCTCGACCGGCACGCCCAGGGTGAGCCGCGCGGCGAGGCTCAGCACGCGCAGGCGGCCCTGCGGGTTGCGGCCGACCTCGGCGCTCACCTCGGCGCGCAGCGGCTCGGGCTGCTGCTTGTACTTGCGCAGCGCGAACAGCAGCGACGCCATCAGGCAGTTGCCCACGGCCGCGGCCAGCAGCTGCACCGGCTCGGGCCCGGCGCCCTGGCCGAGCGGCGGCGGCTCGTCGCCCAGCAGCACGGCGACGCCGCCGCCGAAGTGGTTCTCGACCTGGTAGTCGCGGCGCTGTTCGAGCCGCACGGTCACGGTCTTGTCGGCCATGGGTCTATCTCACCTTTGCGAGCAGGTTCTGCACGTCCTCGAGCACGGCGTCGAGCTCGCCGCGCCGCTTCGCGTCGGGCGCGAGCCTGGCCTGCAGCTCCTGCTGCATGAAGCACACGGTCATGCGCACGTAGGCGCTGTCGAGCGCCTTGCGCACGGCGGCCATCTGGCCGGCGATGTCGAGGCAGGACTCGCCTTCCTCGATCATGCGCTGCACGCCGCGCAGCTGGCCTTCGGCGCGCTTCAGGCGGTTGAGCAGGTCGGTGCGGGCGCTCTCGTCTCGCAGCAGGGTCATGGTGCAGGGCTCCTCCATCGCAGGCGCCCGCGTCGGCTTCAGCGTGCGCACGCGGCACTGTCCACGGGCACGCCCAGGCGCTCGAGGATGCTCGCCAGCGGGCACAGGTTGGTGAAGCCGGATTGGAACAGGTTCGCGCCGACGAAGGCGGTGAAGGCCAGCCACCACGGGCTCACGAACAGCGGGCTGGCCTGCACGCCCAGCGCGAGCGACAGCAGGATGAAGGTGCCGGCGAAGATGCGCACCAGACGTTCGACGGTCATGACGGACTCCTTGGATGAAGCGATGGAAACTCGGGGGCGGGCTCACTCGGCCAGGCGCACGATGCCCAGCGCCTTGAGCACGTACTTCTCGTAGATGGGCTCGGAGGCGCCGGTCTTCATCTTGCGAAGGAAGTACTTCTCGAAGGCGACCTTGGCGTAGTGCACCCACTTGCCCTTCTTGAACCAGTTGACGTTGCGCGGCGGGATCTGCGGCAGCGCGACGAACGCGGCGCCGGTGTCGCCCATGTCGGCCAGGCAGATCGCGTTCCACGTGCCCTTGGCGGTGGCCGGCCGGCCGGCGATCTCGTCGGCGATGTTGTGCGCGATCGCGCTGACCATCGTCTCGATCATGTAGCCGGTCTTCGGTGCGCCGGTGGGCACCGGCGTCGCTTCGACCGGCGGGATCGCCACGCACACGCCGGCCGAGAACACGTTGCGGTATGCCTGGCTGCGCTGGTGCTCGTCGATCAGCACGAAGCCGCGCGGGTTGCACAGGTTCGGCACCGCGGCCACCGCATCGACACCGCGGAAGGCCGGCAGCATCATCGCGAGCCGGAAGCCGACCTCGTGCTCCTTGACCACCTGGCCCTGCTCGTCGAGCTGCGTGGTGAACAGCCGGCCGGGCTCGACCTTCGTGGTCTTCGCGTTGACGATCCACTTGATGTCGTGGCCGCGCAGCTCGCTCTCGAGCATCGACTTGGAGTCGCCCACGCCGCCCAGGCCGAGGTGGCCGATGTAGGGCTCGCTGGTCACGAAGGTGATCGGCACCTTGTGGCGCAGCTTGCGCCGGCGCAGATCGGCGTCGAGGATGAAGGCGAACTCGTAGGCCGGGCCGAAGCAGCTCGCGCCCGGCATCGCGCCGATCACGACGGGGCCGGGGTCGGCCAGGAACTGCTGGTACTCCGCCCAGAACTTCTCGGCGTGGCCGACCGTGCACACCGAGTGCGTGTGGCCCGCGGCGGGGCCGGCGCCGGGCACCTCGTCGAACGCGAGCTTCGGGCCGGTGGTGAGGACGAGGTAGTCGTAGTCCAGCGTCCGGCCGTCGTCGAGCGTCAGGCGATGGGCCGGCGCGTCGATCGCGCTCACCGCCTTCGGCACGAAGGCGATGCCCTTGCGCTCGAGGTACGGCGCGATCGGCAGGGTGACCGCGCCGCGCTCGCGCCAGCCGACCGCCACCCACGGGTTGGACGGCACGAACTGGAAGAAGTCGGTGGCGTTGACCACCGTGATGCGATGCTCCCTGGGCAGCAGTTCGCGCAGCTCGTACGCGGCCGGCATGCCGCCGATGCCCGCTCCGACGATGACGACGTGGGCCATGACTGTCTCCTTCAGGCTTGCAGGCGGCGCCGGTTCACCGCGTAGTAGAGGACCGGGATCACCACCAGGGTGAGCAAGGTCGACACGAAGATGCCGGACACCAGCGACACGGCGAGCCCGTTGAAGATCGGGTCGTCGAGGATGAAGAAGGCGCCGGTCATCGCGGCCAGCGCGGTCAGCGCGATCGGCATCGCGCGCACCGCGGCCGCGTGCACCACGGCGTGCTCGAACGGCACGCCGTCGCGCACCTGCAGCTCGATGAAGTCGACCAGCAGGATCGAGTTGCGCACGATGATGCCGGCCAGCGCGATCATCCCGATCATCGACGTGGCGGTGAACGGCGCGCCGAGCAGCGCGTGGCCCGGCATCACGCCGATCACGGTGAGCGGGATCGGCGCCATGATGATCAGCGGCGTCACGTACGGGTTGGCGCGCGCCGCACCGGCGGGCCACCGTGCGCCGGCGAACTGCGCGACCACCAGCAGGTAGATCAGCAGCAGCCCCACCGCGTAGGCCGCGCCCATGTCGCGGAAGGTCTCGTAGGTGATCTGCCACTCGCCGTCCCACTTGACGGCGTAGCCGCGGTACGGATCGGACGGCTGGCGGATCCAGTACTCGCCGAGCGCGCCGGTGCCGGGCAGCGCAGCCTGCTGCAGCCGCGCGCGGATGCCGAACAGGCCGTACAGCGGCGAGTCGGGCGTGACCGCGCCGGCGTGCTTGCCGACGTCGCCGAACACGTACGACACGCCCTGCAGGTCCTTCGTGTACAGCGGCTTGTCGATCACGCCGCGCTCCACGCGCACCAGTTCCGACAGCGGCACCAGCCGGCCCCGTCCGTCCGGCGTGGCCGCGCGCAACGGCAGCGCGAGCAGCGCGTCGAGCCCCGCCTGCGACTCGCGCGGCAGCTGCAGCCGCACCGGCACCGCGTACTTGCCGTGGCCGTCGTGCAGCCACGCGGCGTCGGCGCCGGACAGCGCGCGCTGCACCGTCTGCGCGATCTCCGCCACCGGGATGCCGAGGCTGTCGGCGCGCTGGCGCTGCACGCGCAGGAAGGCGCGCGGCGCGTCCTCCTCGAGCGAGGTGTCGATGCCCACGATGTCGGGCGTGGCGGCGAACGCGCGCTCGAGGCGCGCCGCCAGCCGCTGGCGGCCGGCCTCGTCGGGCCCGTAGACCTCGGCCACCAGCGGGCTCATCACCGGCGGGCCGGGCGGCACCTCCACCACCTTGATGCGCGCGCCGAACGCCGCGCCGATCTTCTCCAGTTCGGGCCGCAGGCGCTGCGCGATGTCGTGGCTCTGCTCGCGGCGCTGCGCCTTGTCGACGAGGTTGACCTGCAGGTCGGCCGACTCCGGGCCGCTGCGCAGGTCGTACTGGCGCACGAGCCCGTTGAAGGTGATCGGGCTCGCG
>Ga0073934_10002466_pt1 | contig 38285 bp, 31 predicted proteins | sample LarsenN4metaG_FD_76834 | JGI IMG/M metagenome (GOLD analysis project Ga0073934, IMG submission 76834) | Hot spring sediment bacterial and archeal communities from British Columbia, Canada, to study Microbial Dark Matter (Phase II) - Larsen... ... | reverse complement strand
TTGAGACTATTCTCTAAAAACTCCGCACTCTCGGTAATCTCTAACACGAAGGGTCTCGTCATGGCTGCAAGGCTGGAATAACTACGACTCTATTATACTCATCTTCATTTTAATTTGGTATGAGCTTTATTCTGTAGGCCATTCCTCTAACCCGGCTTCAGTTAGTGCTTGTAACTCTGGCTCTTCTGCATAGATTTCCGCATAGAGTGCGGCTGATTCCTCTAATTTAGATGATTCTAAAGCCGACTGCAATCTTTGGTGGTGCTGCAAATTAAGAGACAGTTTATAAAGAAAATATTAAAAACTTTTATATTTACTAGCTAACTGTATGAGCATTAACTGGCACATAGCAGCATAAATCATGGCTTCACTAATTTCTGGCAACTCTTCGTGGTCAACAATCAATCGTCTATTTTGCACTATCCAAGCGAATGTCCGTTCCACTACCCACCGGCGGGGCATCACTTCAAATTCTTTATGTTCCCGTTTTAATACTTCTACTTTCGCTTCATTGATTGCCGATATTGCCCGCGCCAAATTGGCTCCAGAATAGCCCGAATCTACCCAGATTATTTTTAACTTGTCCAGGTGTTCATTAGCTTGACTTACCAAAACCACTCCCCCCAATCTTTCAGGAAAGTTCGCTTCAGTTACGATAACGGCTATTAACAATCCTTGCGAATATACTAAAATATGTCGTTTACGCCCCTTGACTTTTTTCCCGCCGTCAAACCCATAGACCTACCCCTTTTTTGCGTCGTTTTTACCGACTGCGAATCAAGAGAACTAGCACTAGGGGATTGCTGGCGGCCTTGAGCCTCTCTTAATCTCGTTCTCAAGGTATTATTTACTTGAGTCCAAATACCTTTTCTTTGCCATTTTCTGAAATAGCTTGATACCGTCTGCCAGGGGGGTAAATCATTCGGTAATGCCCGCCACTGACACCCTTCATGTAATAGGTATAATATGGCATTCAGGATTTCTCTTAAGTTGACATTCGGCTTCGGACCCCGGCGCTGGGGTTTCGGTAATAACGGCTCGATTAATGCCCATTCATCATCAGTTACATCTGTGGGATAAGAAGGACGTGCCATTGTTTTGATTTTCTCGGTTTCATATGGTTTGGCTTATTTATACCATCTTTACTAACCCCTGGCAGATTTTTTTATATTTTCTTTATAAACTAGCTCTAAAGTTTTGTCTTGACCTTCAACATTTCTGAATTATCCCATATATGGGATAATTAAAGATAGATGATTTTTAACCTAACCACAGAAATTTTGTCCTAACCTACCTGAACTACTGCTATACAGCCTGTTCTGAAAAAATGTGGTACATCTTCAAAGTCCCTCTCCTCCTCTGGGAGCCAGATTTAGGGTGAGGGGGAGAGCAGGACTGTACTAAGTCACTGTTGAACAAGGTATAATTAGCTGGATTTGATGGAATTAACCTCAAGACTGTGGGGGAGGCGGTGGATGCGGGTGTAGAGATTCGCAGTAATTACTGAGTCCGCTTTTGCTCGCTTTGGGAGCGGAGGAATTCTCCGACAAAAGCAATGCTACCGGAAAGCAGGATGAGGAAGACGCTGAGGGCATTAATATCGGGTTTAACGCCGGTACGGATGCGGCTGAAGATTTCCATCGGCAGGGTGATGGCTCCAGAGCCAGAGGTGAAACTGGCAATGAGGAAGTCATCTAGACTGAGGACGAAGGCGAGGAGGCAACCGGAGACGATACCGGGCATGAGCTGGGGGAGCAACACTTGGATAAAGGCTTGGGTGGGGTTGGCGCCGAGGTCGAGGGCGGCTTCCTCTAAGTGAGGGTCGAGGTCGGCGAGGCGGGTAGAAACGAGTAAGCCGATATAGGCGATGCAAAAGACGATGTGAGCAGCCACGATCGTCCAGAAACTGAGCCGAATTTGGATCGCGGCGAGGAAGACGAGGGTAGCCACAGCGATCGCGATATCTGGGACAATCAAAGGCAGATAAGAAACCCCCAGATATAATTTTTGGCCCCGAAAGCGATATCTGGCTAAGCCTACAGCCATCAAAGTGCCGATGAATGCCGATACACCCACGGCGCAGAAAGCCACGGCTAAACTGGTGCGTAGGGCTCCTAAGATCCGCCCATCAGCAAATAGTTTCAGATACCACTCCAAGGTAAATCCTTCCCACCCAGCACTATAGCGAGAATTATTAAAGCTATAAAAAGTGAGGACTAAAATGGGGAGGTACATAAACAAGAACATAAATCCGGCAAACACTACCTGCCAAGAAATTCTGAATTTTGCCTGATTTTGCAACATATCTGTGCTGGTTTCTGGTACGAGAGGCCCTGAGTTGGTCATAGTTATTTGTCCTTTGTCCTGGGTCAAAAGTCCGCAGGTCTTGAGTCCTTGGTCAAATGAACTTATTTTTTGGGGCTAGCATCGCCGAATTTAATCATCAGCGCGATGGCAATTGTCACTGCCATAATCAACACCATACTGAGGGCAGAGCCAAATCCCCAATCCCGCGCGGCGCCTAAAAATTGGTCATAAATTAAGCGGGAGACGGTCATACTCGAGGCGCCGCCGAGTAGTTCCGGATCGACGAAATCTCCCAAAGCGCTGATAAATACTAACAGGGAACCGGCGGCTATGCCTGGTAAGGTTTGGGGGACGGTGACTTTCCAAAACGCCTCCACGGGATTGGCGCCTAGGTCGGCAGCGGCTTCGAGCAGGCGTTTATCGAGTTTTTCTAGGGAAGCATAAAGACTAATCACCATATATGGCAAAAAGCTGTAGCTCATCCCAATTAAGACAGCGGTGTTAGAGTGGAGCAACTCCAAGGGGGGGATGCCAACTATTGCCAGCAAGCTGTTGAGGACACCGGAGGGGCGCAAGATGGTTTTCCAGGCATAGGAGCGGAGCAGGGATGATGTCCACAGGGGAAGAACGAAGGCGAGGAGGATCAGGTTTTGCTGTTTTTTCGGGGTTTTGAGTGCCAGCCAGTAGGCGACGGGGAAGCCTAGGAGCAGACAAATGGCGGTAGAGCCGAAGGCAAAGAAGAGCGATCTCCACATCACCTCCAGATACACTGGCTCAAAGTTCGACCAAATACAGTTTTCAAAACCCAAAGCACGGCAGTAGTTATCCAGTCCAGAGGGGATGACTCGATCGCCCGGTTGAATTTCTGGCACCAAACTCAGTTCAAAAATCACCAGAGTCGGTAGCACTAACAGCAGCAGTAACCAAATTCCCGCTGGACCGAGCAGCAGTACCGGGCCAAGCCAATCATTACGTTTTTTAGAACTGGGCTTGGTGGGAGCTTCAGGCATGATTGGTTTGCTCTTGGAGACAGTAGAAGGAGGAGTCATAGGCATTTGGTGGGGGGACGGGGGAGATGGGGAGACGGGGGAGACGGGGAGACGGGGAGACGGGGAGACGGGGAGACGGGGAAGAGGGGGAGGAGGGGGAAGAGAGGGAAGAGAGGGAAGCGGGGGAAGAGAGGGAAGATTACTCCCCACACTCCCCACACTCCCCACACTTCCCACACTTCCCACACTCCCCACACTCCCCACCGTCCCCGTCCCCAGTCCCCCCTGCCCCCCGTCCCCTTTCAACTACTCCTCAATTTAATCCAGTAGCGGGCATACTCTTTTTCCTTTTCCGGATCTAGGGGGAGAATGCCTTCGCACTTGTTGAGGATTTCCTCGGGAGGAAACAAAGTGGGATTTTCCTGCAGTTCCGGTGGCAGGAGTTCATAGGCAGCACGGTTTGGAGTGGCGAAGTAGAGACGCTCGCTCAGAGGGACTGTGACCTCGGGACGCAACATAAAGTTAAGCCAAGCATAAGCGGCTTTGAGATTGGGGGCATTTTTGGGGATCACCATCGCATCGGTCCACAGAGAGGTGCCACTTTTGGGCACCACGTATTTGAGATTGGGGTTTTCGTCGGCTACTTCTAAGGCGCTGAAAGAGTATCCCATCGCTACCGTCAGGTCGCCTGCCAACATCAGGTCTCGCCAGCCGTCGGTAGTAAAGTTGGCGAGGGTGGGTTTGATGCGGAGTAACTTTTCATACGCCTGGGCAATTTCTTGGGGGTTGGTGGAATTATAGGAGTAGCCCAAAGACCTTAAACCGGCGCCGATCGTCTCGCGCAAATCGTTCATCAAGGCGATTCGCCGCCATAGCTGCTCGGAATTGTCCCAGAGATAGTCCCAATCTTCTGGCTCCTGCTTGAGCTTGGCGGCATTGTAAATCAAGCCCGTGGTGCCCCAGGTAAAAGGCAGGCTGTAGCGGTTGCCCGGGTCGTAGTCAGGATTTTGGAACTTGTCGAAGAAATTTTCCAGACCTTGGAGTTTGGAATGATCAATTTCCCGGAGCAGGTGCAGTTGGGTCATGCGTTTGACCATGTAATCGGAGGGATAGATGATGCTGTAAGCAGCTCCCCCTCCAGCTTGGACTTTGGCCAGCATGGTCTCATTGGAATCAAAGATATCGACGATGACTTGAATGCCAGTTTGAGCAGTGAAGCTATCGAGCAAGTCCTTATCGGTATAATCCGCCCAAGTGTAGATGTACAGTTGGTTGCTAGAGATGGGGGGGGGTTGCCTTGACCCATCTGATTCTTTGGGAGCATCTTCTGTGGGAGTTACCCCTAAAGTCCAACCGCAACTGGTCAGAGCCAGTCCTGATAAGGCAGATAGAGACGCCTGGACAAACTGGCGTCTGGTGGATAGTGGTGGGTAGATGTGTGGTTGAGGGTTCTCGGTGGGAGGCACTATTTTAGGGAGAGTTTTCTCTATGGTCACAGTGGCCTTGGTCAAAAGTCCTTTGAATTGATAATTGATAATTGATAATTATCAATTGTCAATTGTGAATGCGAAATTCCACAAACATTTTGATAACTTTAGTGCCGATAACAATCTATTCACTAAAGTGATGATTTTTCGAGGAATCACAAAGCCTGATTTATTCATCCGGGGATGAATCAGTATCTACTAACTTGCCACTAAGGCAATGCAGTCAGTGGGGCTCCAGTGAACGTAGATGGGGGTATCTTGGTCAGGCAAGCCGCCTTTGGTGTTGGGCTGCCGGACGGTGAGGTTATCACCGGAGGGCAATTCTACTCGATAGTGAACGTGAGTACCCATATACATAATGTTTTTCAGGCGGCCTTCAAAGCAGTTGGCTACGTCGGATGGGGGATAAAGGCTGAGGTGAATTTTTTCTGGGCGCACACTAATGACGACCTGGGTGCCGGAATGGCTCCAGGGTTCAGGGGTGTTGACTACCAGCTTGAGACCGCTGCCGGTTCTCACCTGAAGTGCTTCTGGGAAGGCGGCTTCGATTTTACCCTGGAGGAGGTTGGTGTCGCCAATAAAATCAGCCACAAAAGGGGTCCGGGGCCGCTCGTAGATTTGGGTTGGTGAACCGACTTGCTCGATGCGACCCTCGTGCATGACGGCGATTCGATCGGACAGGCTCAAAGCCTCTTCCTGGTCGTGAGTCACCATCACAAAGGTCAAACCTAGGTCTTGGTGCAGGGATGAAAGCTCTACTTGCATTTGCTTGCGGAGTTTTAAGTCTAGGGCTCCTAATGGCTCATCGAGTAAAACTACTGCGGGACGATTCACTAAAGCTCTAGCTAAAGCTACCCGCTGTTGCTGCCCTCCCGATAGTTGCGAGGGAAAGCGATGGGCAAATGACTCCATTTTCACCAGTTGCAGGGCTTCTGTGACCCGATCTTCGATTTCTGCTTTGCCCAGACGCTTGATTTTCAGTCCAAAAGCGATGTTTTGGGCGATCGTCATATGGTTGAACAGAGCATAGCTTTGAAATACCGTGTTCACTGGCCGTTGGTAAGGAGGCACCTGGGTCATCGATTTTCCCCGAATCAGCACCTCTCCGGCTTCGGGGGTGTCAAATCCCCCAATCAACCGCAAGGTGGTGGTTTTGCCACATCCAGAGGGGCCAAGAATGCTGAAAAACTCTCCCGCTCTGATTTCTAGGTCAACTCCCCGCACTGCAGTTTCCCCATCAAACACTTTGAAAACTTTTCTCAGCTCTACATCGAAGGGGTTATCGTTTTGCTTTTCGTCCAGTATGTGCGCTGCTGTTTGAAACATAATGGCTATTTTGGCGATGATGCCCCAAGGCTATGGGTGGGTAATTTTGATATATAACTCAGACCAACGGAGGATTTTTGGAGAAAGGCAGCTCCCTGGTGCGGATTTGCCCCTCCTGTGTTAAGTTGCAGATAAGCAACATCATAACATAGGGTTAATTCCTGCTGGCTGTATCTTCAGAACTGGGATCAATTATGTGGTTCTGCTTTTGATTATTATTTATGATGCTGCTCGATCGTTGATTTTGGCAATTGCGACTCACACTAAGTTTATGAGTTCCATCCAGTCTATATCGTTAACACGTCAATCTACCGCCCGCTCTGTGGGACGGACTTATCAGTCTTTTTTGATTATGGGGATAGTCAGTATCCTGATGATGGGGGGGCTGGGCACCCGTTTGGCCTACTTGCAGTTGGTGGAGGGGAAACAACACCAAGAACGGGCGGAGCAAAACCGGACGCGGACGATTCCGAAGCAGCCGGTGCGGGGCAATATCTTTGACCGCAAGGGTAGAACTCTCGCTACTTCCCGTTTGTCCCATGCGGTTTTTGTCTGGCCGAACAGTCTGAGCCCGGAACAATGGCCTGCCGTGATGAAGCGGTTGGGAGAGATTGTCGATGTCCCTGCGGCCTCTTTGCTCTCTCGCTTGGAAAAGGCTGGCTATGATTACCCGAAACCGTTGCGGATTGCCCGCAATATTACGCGCGCGGAGGCAACGGCGATCGAAGAGTTCCGCAGCGAGTTGCCGGGAGTGGAAGTGCAGGCGGAAGCAGTGCGCACTTACCCCCAAGGTAAGCTGGCGTCTCACATCCTTGGTTACACCGGGGAGGTGGATGAGGAATCACTCCAAGAACTTCAGAACTCGGGTTATCGCCTCGGGGATATTGTGGGGCAGATGGGAGTGGAGGCGGCTTTTGAATCCCAGCTAAGGGGGAAATGGGGCGGACAAAAGGTGGAGGTGGATAACACCGGTAGAGTGCTGCGGGTCGTGGGTGATGAAGCGGCAACGGCGGGCAAAGATCTGCATTTAACTCTGGATGTGGATGTGCAAAAGGCTCTGGAGAAAGCGATCGGCAATACTAAAGGGGCGATGGTCGCCATAGACCCCAACAACGGGGCGGTTTTGGGAATGGTCAGCCGTCCAGACTTTGACCCCAATATTTTCTCAGGTAGGGTATCAGAGGAAACCTGGAAACAGCTTCAAGGCGTTGACCACCCCTTTGTCAATCGGGCTTTGCGCGGTTTCGCTCCCGCTAGTACCTTTAAAATCGTCACGACGGTGGCGGGAATTAAATCTGGCAAGTTCCCTTACCACACCTATTTAGACACTTATCCCTACATCACGGCGGGGGGGATTCAATTCTGGGACTGGAACCGGGCTGGATTCGGTCCCCTAGGATATGAGGGGGCGATGGCTCACAGTAGTGATACTTTCTTTTATCAAATCGGGCGTGGTGTTGGTGGCCCGACTTTGATTCAGTGGACGAAAAATTTTGGTTTTGGCGCTAAAACTGGGATCGAGTTGGCAGATGAAGAAGACCCGGGGTTGGTGGCAGATGATGCCTGGAAGCGCCAGAATATTGGCGAAGGCTGGTATGAGGGGGACACGATCAATATGTCGATCGGTCAAGGCTATCTCTTGGCTACCCCTTTACAGGTGGCGGTGATGTTTGCTGTCCCAGCTAATGGCGGCTACCGAGTCAAACCCCATTTGCTCAAGGATGATGAGGATTCTAAAAAGTGGCGCGAATCTCTAGACCTCTCCGCAGAGACTGTGGAGGTTTTGCGTAGCGGTCTGCGATCGGTGCTGACTTATGGCACGGCCAAAACTCTTCCTTTATCTGGTCTGCCCACGATCGCTGGCAAAACTGGTACTGCAGAAGACCAACCCCGCGAGTCCCACGCCTGGTTTGGCGCCTACGCTCCCGCTGACAAACCGGAAATTGTGGTGGTGGCTTTTGCGGAAAACTCCGGTGGCGGTGGTGGCGTAGTAGCCGCGCCAATGGTACGTCAGGTGCTAGTAGATTATTTTCAGAATAAGAAGAAAAAGTAACCAATTGTCCTTTGTCCCTTGTCCCTTGTCCCTTGTTACCAAAGGACAAAGGACAAAGGACAATTTCTTACCGCAGTTTGAGAATTTTGGCGGTGACAGCCAAACTTTCTTCATACAGCATATCCCGACCCCAACGCTGTAACTGTTGGCTCATCAAAGACTCGGCTTTTTGGTCAGTTAAGGGTGTCACTTGCTCGGTGCGGGAATTTTGGGCAATCCCGCCCGCTTCCATGCGCATACAGCCAGTAGTTTCAGAACATAAAATGGTAAAACAATTGGCATTAGGGTTAGTGGAAGCTAATAACAAACCCACCATATCTCCGGGAATTTCGCCCCAGTCTGCTGTGGGAATTGCCGCTAATTCTGCTTCTATGGGACGCTGATTTGGACAGGTAAATTTGATGCGCTTTATTTCATAAATTCCCCCTTCTTCGGCGTAGGAAACTGGCTCCCAACCGAGGCGGCTGGCAATCCAACCCAAAAACATCAGTGCTTGGGCGGCATTGCCTTTTTCATAATCAATGGTGACGCGATCGACTTCCCCTAATGCCGCCCGCCGCTCTGGGGGATCAAAAACAGCAGCGGTCAATTCCTGCCAAGCGGAAAGCCGGTGCCAGTTGAGGTCAGCAATGTAAGTTTCTTCCTCCATTAATTCCTGCATTTTCAGTAGTTCTGACTCTGGGTCTGTGAAGTAGCAGGAATCAACGATGATGCAGTTAGATGCGGCTGCCAGGACTTTAAATAACTCTTGTTCGGGATTGGGGGTGGCTTTCCACCAGACAAATTTGGGCAAATCGGGAATCATCAGGGCGGTGACAATATCGCTGACTCGTTCTAGAGCTTCTTTTGTGCCCTGGAGGGTGATGTATTCAGAACATACTAAGGTGGTGGAGCTGCTTTTTTGAATGGGACAATAGGCGGAGACTTGGGCGGTGACGCCTTGATCTTCTTCTCCAATTAGAGGACAGAGGGTAATGATGCGGCTGGGGTGTTGGGCGCCGATCGCGTCGCTGATACTGAACCCCCGGGCGTTCAAATTGGTAATTTGATAGTGTTCATTTGGTCGTTTAGCTAACTCTTCCCTTAGTCGTGTCAGGGTTTCTGGGTCAACTCGCCCCGTTACTCTCAAATCATATGCCTTCTGAGCTGCTTTCACCGCCTCTTTTGTTTGTGGTCCGTGAATCCCATCAATTGCTCCATCATAAAACCCTAAACCGGCCAGCAATTGCTGAAATTCTTCTGGTTCATACACCACCATACTAAATGTTGCGGCTCTCGCCGCCACGGGACCTGCTTTGCCACCGGTTTGGCTAAGCCAAATTTTGCTTAATTCGGCCTCAATTTCACCAAGGGAAATATCTTTTGGCCTCTGGAGTGCCACGATCGGAGTAGTTGTCATTTCTCTTTTTTCCTTTAATCTAGCTCTCAATCCACCAGGAAAGTAGGGTGGGTAGTGCCCCCCCCTACTATTATGATAGGCAATTTATCAATTGCCCCTACAGTCTCCGCCAGCGCCTGCCATCTCGATTCAACAACTCCTCTGCTTTTAGCGGTTCCCATGTGCCTGCTTCATAAAGTGGCATCACTTCTGGTGGTGCGGGTGCATCCCACACTTGCAGCAGCGGGGTGAGGATGCGCCAGGATGCTTCTACCTCATCCCCCCTGGTGAACAGGGTTTGGTCTCCGAGCATGCAGTCAATCAGCAGACGACTGTATGCGTCGGTGTTGGCTTGGCCAAAAGCGGTATCGTAGCGGAAATCCATATCTACCGATCGCGTCCGCAGGGAGTTCCCCGGAGTTTTCACCTCAAACCGCATAGAAATGCCTTCATTCGGCTGAATTCGCAGCGCCAGGACGTTAGGACTGACTTGTTTCGCTGCCGACTGGAACATCATGTAAGGCACTTCTTTAAACTGGATCGCGATTTCTGTCACTTTTTTGGGCATCCGCTTACCGCTACGCAGATAGAACGGCACCCCCTTCCACCGCCAGTTATCTACATACAGTTTCAACGCTACGTAGGTGGCAGTGGTAGAGTTGGGGTTCACTCCTGGTTCTTCGCGGTATCCAGGAACTGGCTTGCCTTTCATCCAACCTCTAGCGTACTGACCCCGCACGGCGGATAAATCGATGTTTTCTAAATCTGCCAGGTGGGTAGCTTGGACAACTTTTACTTTTTCACTGCGGATGCTGTCAGCATCAAGAGAGTTGGGGGGCTCCATCGCCGTGAGGGAGAAAAGCTGCATCAGGTGGTTTTGCACCATGTCCCGCAAGGCTCCGGCTGATTCATAGTAACCGGCTCTTCCCTCCAGTCCCACGGTTTCGGCAACGGTGATTTGCACGTGATCTACAAATTGCCGATTCCACAGGGGCTCAAATATGGCATTGGCAAACCGAAATACCAATAAATTCTGGACGGTCTCTTTGCCCAGGTAGTGGTCGATGCGATAGATTTGTTCTTCTGAGCAGACTTGCCGCACTACTTGGTTGAGAACTTGGGCGGAGGCAAGGTCTCTGCCAAAGGGTTTTTCGATCCCCAAGCGGTGCTTTCTGGGGTCGCTGAGCATCCCGGCGGCTCCCAGTTGCTGGGCGGCTTCACCGAAGAATTGGGGGGCTACGGATAGATAAAATACCCGGTTGCCTCTGGTGCCGCGTTCTTCGTCAAGTTCACTTAAGAACGCTTTGAGTTTCTGATAGCTGGCTTGGTTATCAATGTCTCCGGGGCAGTAGTACAGCCCTTTGGCGAATTCTTGCCAGATGTCTTCTGAGAGGATACCGCCGCCGTAGTCTTGGACGCCTTCACGCATATGTTGGCGGAAGAATTCGTGATCCCAGTCTCGGCGGGCGACACCCACAATGGTGAGTTCGGGCGGGAGCTTCCGCTCCAGTTTCATTTGATAGAGTGCGGGAACAAGTTTCCTTTGTGTGAGGTCGCCACTGGCGCCGAAGATCACTAAAATCTGTGGATCGGGGATTCTGTCTTGTTGCAGCCCTACGCGCAGGGGGTTTTCTAGGAGTGCTACCATGTTAGGTGGTAATGAAACTGTGGATTTGTACTTGGTCAAAAGTCCTTGGTTTGTAGTTGGGCTTTAGCCCAAAATCAAGGTTTGTAGTTGGGCTTTAGCCTATCCCCCCTACCCCCCTTTGAAAGGGGGGGGGTTTGTAGTTGGGCTTTAGCCCAAAAAATAAGAACCTCATCAAGAGGGCTAAAGCCCTACTAAGAACCTCAGCCCAACTAAGAACTAGGATTTAGGCGGGGACTAATTGGTTGACTTTCTCTTGGAGAGAAGCAATGAGCGAGTCAAAGGGTTTGATGAATTTGTCGATGCCGTCTTCTAGGAGTTCGGCCATTACTTCGTCGATATCGATGCCCAGTTCTTTGAGACTTGCAATTAGTTGGTAAGCAGCTTCTACGTTGGTTTCTATGCGGCTTTGAATGTCGCAATGGTCGGCGCAGGCTTCGATCGTGCTGGGGGGCACGGTGTTCACGGTATCGGGTCCGATTAGCTCCTCGATGTAGATGGTGTCTTTATAAAGTGGGTTTTTGGTGCTGGTGGATGCCCACAGCAGCCTTTGAGGGCGGGCGCCTTTGGCGGCGAGTGCTTGCCACCGATCGCTCTGGAGAATCTGCTTATATTCTTGGTAGGCGATTTTGGCGTTGGCGATCGCGACTTGGCCTTTAATCAGATCCAGGCTGGCTTTCCGGTCTGGATCGTTGGTTTTGGCAATCAGTTTATCAGCGAGAGCATCGATATTGCTGTCGATCCGGCTGATGAAGAAACTGGCCACTGAAGCAATCTGGGAAACATCTTCTCCTTTGGCCATGCGGGCTTCTAATCCCCGGATGTATGCCCAGAAAGTTTCTACATAGCTGGCCACAGAAAACAGCAGGGTAACGTTGACGTTGATGCCAGCGGCGATGACTTTTTCCACGGCGAGCAACCCTTCTGGTGTGCCGGGAATTTTAATCATCACGTTGGGGCGATCGATTTCTTGATAATACCGCTGCGCTTCGGCGATCGTTCCGGCTGTGTCCCGCGCTAAGTTTGGCGGGACTTCGATGCTCACATAGCCATCTAGCCCCCCTGATTCTTCATACACTGATTTGAATATATCACAGGCATTGCGGATATCTTCAAACACCAGGGATTCGTAGATTTCCAGGACTGATTTGCTCTCACGTGCCCCCGCTGCGATATCAGCGTCATATATTTTGTTGCCCGCGATCGCTTTCTCGAAAATCGCTGGGTTAGAGGTAATCCCCCGCACATCCCGGCTACTTATCAGTTCTTTGAGTTCGCCCGATACGATGGCATCCCGGCTCAAATTATCGATCCAGATACTTTGACCATAATTTCTGATTGCCAAAATTGGATTGGTTCCGCTAGCCGTCATCTATATTCCTCCATATTTGTGATTAAGTCCTACGAGTCCTTTGTCCTTTGTCTAAACTCCCCTCTCCCAAAAAGGGAGAGGGGCAGGGGGTGAGGGTGACAAGTGACAAGGAACAAGTTAAATGCTAACAAATGACCAATGACCAATTCCCTTATGTCAGCCTTTGGCCATAAATGGGGCTTCGTTTAGCTCCCGATTGCGTTCTTGGATAAAAGACTCCACTAGCTCCACATCCTCGACACTACCGATAATAATTGGGGTGCGGGCGTGCAGTTTATGGGGCACTATATCCAATACTTCCTGTGTGCCGGTACTAGCTCTCCCTCCGGCTTGTTCCATCAAAAAGGCTAAAGGTGCAGTTTCATACAAAAGCCGTAATTTCCCTTCCGGCTTTTTAATCGTTCCGGGATACAAAAATACGCCACCTTGGAATAGGATCCGATGGAAGTCTCCCACTAACGCCCCGCTATAACGCGCTGTGTAGCCTTCATGGCGGTGAACATAGCGGATATAGTCGCGGATGGACTCTTCCCACTGCCAAAAGTTACCCTCGTTGACGCTGTATATCGGGCCGTGGCGTGGCACTGTGATATTTTCGTGGGACAGGATAAACTCTCCTAAGCTGGGGTCAAGGGTAAATGAGTGAACGCCTTTGCCGATCGAATACACCAACATGGTGCTGGGTCCGTAGAGGATATAACCAGCGGCAATTTGTTTGCGTCCGCTTTGCAATAGGTCTTGGGCTTCTCCATCCTCATCCATCCCCTCTTGCTGGCGAATCGAAAAAATCGACCCCACATTAAGATTTATATCGATGTTGCTCGAACCGTCGATCGGGTCGTACAACAGGGTATAGCGTCCGATCGGGCAGTTTTCCGGGATGTAATAAGGTTTGTCCATTTCCTCGGACGCTAGGCGGCAGACTAAGCCACTTTGCTTGAATACCGAGATAAATACCTCGTTGGCATATAAGTCCATCCGCTTCACATCTTCTCCCTGGACGTTGACGCCACCAGTAAAGCCCAACATCCCTTCTACTAACCCACTGCGGCTCAGGTGCCGGGAAATCAGCTTCCCAGCCAAGGCAATGCGGTTCATCAAGGCGCTGAGGTCTTGGGCGTCTGGCGAGAAGCTCTGCAGCTGCTGCAGAACGTGACGGGATAGGGTCGTGCAATCGCGATCGAGTGAGATTTCCGATAGCTGCGTCCTAGCTTCTGCAGACATCTGTTTTTCCTCCTGTTTCGTTTCCAGCCTCGGGGAAGGGTGGGCGGGTGGGCGCTGAAGGGAAGCCGGGATGCGTGAATCCTCCTAGACTCAACTCCTGCTCCATATTGCTTACTTCATATCCTAGAGATATCTTTCGCTCAAGCTATGAAATTTTAATAAGAGTTAAAGATTTGTTGATTATAAGTATGTTTACTTAGCTGCCTTCCTGGATTGGTGGAGCTGGCCATTGAATCTGAATGGGCATTTTTCCTGGCTCCACCAAAGAGCAATAGTTGATGTCAATTCGCTAGGAGCTTTTTTGTGAGCCCCCCCGATCGTTAATTTTTGCGAGCGCTTCTTATGGTGGTGAGATGGCTTTAAATTAATTAACCACAGCTTCCCAGATATTTAGGCTATTTTAGCTATTTTAGCACCATGTTTTCCAGTTAACCAGAGGATGATTGCCCCCCGAGGGGGGCAATAGTGGTGTCAATCAATGGAAATTGACTGGGGACCACTAGAGCGGCTACCGTTGCTACCATTTCCAGAAGGGCTATCCGTGGAGGTGGTGACAGCTCCTTGTCCTTCTAGCCAAGTTTTCACCGGATCGTCAGACAGCTTGATCCGGAATACCCCAGAGACAAACCCGCCGAAGAAGGCGATCGGCGACTGGGCAACTTCTTGTAACAGGGGTTTGAGTTCGTCTAAAAACATATGTTTTCACTCGTTACTATTAGTTCGCTGTTTGGCTGAGCTATTTTGTGATGTTAGCATTAGGGCGGGGCAATTGGTGAGGAGCGATTTGGCAAAAGCCCCTACAGGTTTCCCACCCCAAATGTCCCTTTTTTCAAAACTGACTGGTGGCTTCTGCCAGGTGTTTTTGCAAAGTAGCATCTGGGAGCGGACCTTGGAGATGACTCCAAGGCAAGGTTTGGGATAGTGGGTAGTTGGTATGGACGTAAAAATCCAGTGGTGGTAGTTGGGAGCCCAGTTCCTTAAAGGCACGACGGTAGCTACCGAGAGAGTCACCGTAGTGGCGGACTAATTCCAACAGGCGTGACAAGCGTCGATCGCCTCTGGATATCAGCGCCTGAATTACTGACCAATTATAACTTTCTGGTCTAAACTCCACGCCAATCCGCCCCAATTCTTTCTGCATCCATTTTAACTTCTTCTCGGCGCCCGGATCAACCCCAAACCACTGAAAAGGGGTATGAGCTTTCGGCACGAATGTACTGCATCCCAGAGTCAACCGCAATCCCGGCGCCGCTTTCTTGATATCTTTCATCATGGCCACCGTGGCGTCTAAATCGGCGGTTTCTTCTCCGGGCAATCCCACCATACCATATAATTTTAACCCCGTCAATCCCCCAGCTTTGGCATTGATAGCGGCGGCGATAATCTCATCATTAGCCAGTTTTTTATTAATTATCTTTCTGAGGCGCTCGGAACCGCTTTCTACCGCAATTGTCAGAGATTTAGTCCCTCTAGCAGCGAGAATTTTTGCCAGTTGCTCGGTGACTGTATTCGTGCGCACTGAGGCGATGCTCAGACGGACATCATCAAATTGCGGCTGACTGAGATAATCTAGCAAAATGTGAAATTCTGGGTGTTGTGTCACTGATGCGCCCAATAAACCGAGGCGCTTGGTGACGGTTAAACCCCGGGCGATCGCTGGCATCAAAGCCCCTTCTAAACTCGCCGTTCTAAAAGGCAAAGTGAGATAACTCGCCAAACAAAACCGGCACATCTCCGGACAACTCCGCACCACCTCCACCATAAATATATCTGGCCAAGCGGCATTTTCTGTCACCACCGGCGAGGCACAAAGCACATTACCGCGATAAGTTTGCTTCGTCACCACTGGGGGAATGTCCGCCTCTGTGGGCGCCACCGCCGCCACCGCGCCCGTGGCCCCCGTGTATTTTACCTCATAAAACCCCGGCACATACACCCCTGGTATCTGCGCCAACCGCCGCAGCTTCGCTTTCCTGTCCCCACCACGGATATCCTGATAAGCATCGATAAATTCCCCCACCAGGTTTTCCCCATCCCCCAGAAGGATCACATCAAAAAAATCCGCGAACGGTTCCGGGTTCGCACTCAGGACCGCGCCGCCTCCGAACACGATCGGGTGTGCGTCCGATCGCTGCTCTCCTCGCAGGGGAATTGCCAAAGACTCCAGCAGCGTTAAAATATTAACGTAATCCAATTCCCAGGATAAAGAAAACCCCACCAATTCTGGCGCTCCGGGTAGAGGTTCCCCAGTATCCGTAAATAAACGGCTCACCGCAATATCCCGGCGACTTGCCAGGTTCGCCCACAAAACTTGATAGCCTAGACTGGTAATGCCCACACTATAGGTGTTAGGAAAAGCATAAATCAGCGGGACCGCACCGGCATTAGGCGTAGCGGGCGTAAATAAGAGGCGTTCGGCGGCAAATACAGAGGCACTCACGGGCTGACCATAAAGTTATAACGTGATTATCATATCGGAAATAGTCAGAAAAAGGTGCCATTTTAATAAATGGCTGTATTTGGTTTGTGCTGCACCAGCAGCGTCACCAACCCTGCCCCCACAATCATGCCCAAAACTTGCGTCCAGTAAGCCATGCTAAAGGGATTGATTGCTCCCCCAATTTCCAATTGGCCGATACCATAAAATATTTGCTGCACAAACCACCACAAAAGGTAAAAAAATGCTGGCATTTCCACCGGAATAAAAGCCACAACTAATGGTAAAATTGATTCGATTTTAGCTTTAGGGAAGTTCAGCAAGTAGGCACCTAAAACCCCAGCCACAGCCCCCTGGGCTCCCACCAAAGGCACCGCCAACGTGGGATCAACTAAAACTTGGGCTACGCCTGTGAGGATACCGCAGACTAGGTAAAAAAGCAAATATCGCCACCGCCCCAAAATCATTTCTACTTGTTTGCCAAATACCCACAAAAACAGCGTGTTGCCCAGAATTTGGCTGAAACTGCCATGCAGAAACATCGCCACCACGAGCGGACCAGTGCCAAAAACTATGGCTGCTACCGCCGCCGCTGGGTTCCCTGTGGTAATGGCATCGGTAATGACGCTATGGATGCGAGCCGGAACTATTCCCCAGGTTTGCAGAAAATTACCTAAATTCCCGGTAATTTCCAGCCTGAGTTCTGCTAAAAATATGGCTACATTCATGCCCATAATGGCATAATTAACCAGGGGTAGGCGGCCACTGGGGATGTTGTCTGATATGGGAATCATAGAGATTTTAAATTAGAGTTATAGTTGATGTTAATTCTTGATAATATGGCTAAAGCCCAACTACGAACCAATTACTCTAATCAAGAGGGCTAAAGCCCAAGTACGAACCAATTACTCAAATCAAGAGGGCTAAAGCCCAACTACGAACCAATTACTCAAATAGTGATGCTAAGATAGAGTTAGAGAATAAAAATCCCTCGGGGTCAGATAGGCGCAACCGCCCTGTAATCGGGAGCCTATCTGCTGCGGCGATGATTTCGCCGCTGTCATCGAGAAGCTGTACCCAACCACGCTGCTGATATGGTTGGAGACGCTGCCAAAAGCGTTGGCTGGTTTCTGTATTTAATAGATGCTCTAGGGAGGCTAATTTTATCCCTGCGGTTAGGCGTAAACCGAGCATGAGGGTTTCTAAAACTACTTCTTCTGGGGGGGTGATGGGAAAGTCTATGACTCCATTATTGGCGATAAATTGCTCCACCCAGTCGTAATATTCCCGCAGTTTCCGGGGGCGGGTGAACCTTTGTCCGGCAATATAGCTGGCGGCTCCCATACCAAAACCGTAATAAGGGCGGTTTTCCCAATAAGTGCGGTTATGATGACATTGGTGCCCGGGTAAGGCGTAGTTGGAAATCTCATAGTGTTGATATCCGCCATTGGTGAGCATTTCTTGGGCACAGCGGTACATATTAGCGGCGGTTTCGTCGTCGGGTAAAGGGGGCACACCAGAGGTATAATAGCGATTGAAGGGGGTATGGGGTTCTACAATGAGGTCATAACAGGATATGTGGGTGGGTTGCAGTCTAATGGCAGTGGCTAAGGATTCTTGCCAATGGGCTAGGGTTTGATGGGGGAGACCGCTAATGAGGTCGATGCTGAAGTCGGGAACCCCTACTTGGCATACTAGGTCAACTGCGGCAAAGATGTCGGTGACGGCGTGCGATCGCCCGCAAACTTTCAACAGTTCATCCTGAAATGCTTGCACACCCATGCTGACACGATTTACCCCAGCCGCAAGAACCCCGGTCAATTTTTCCCGGTCAAATGTGCCCGGATCCATTTCTAGAGAAATCTCGGCATCATCGCTGATGCCAAACCGCCGGTCAATAGCGGCCAAAATCTTTTCTAATTGCCCCACAGATAGTAGGGAAGGCGTACCCCCACCAAAAAATATTGTGGTCAAAGGTTGACAATTGCGCGTTGGTGTAGATGCGATTTCCCGGAGCAAAAATTCCACATAGTGAACAATGGTGCCAGATTGGTCTCCAGAGGCGCGATCGCCCACCACCGACACCGGAAAATCGCAGTAAAAACACCGTCGCCGACAAAACGGTATATGAACATACGCGGATGTAATATCCACTTTTGTCGCCCGCTCCACCTTGACCGGATCAACCCCAAGCGTTTGCCAATTCATTTCCTTACCCCTCGCGAGATATTCCCCTCGCCGCATCCGAACCCATAGGTTTGCGAACTATTCGCGCTGTCATCAAGATTGTCCCTCAACCTTATAATAGGAGCTATAGGGGCGAGTTCACCTAGCACCCTTTGCTGGGAAGCGAAGAATGTCTCACTAGGCATGACCATTCGCGAACCGACTAGCGCAAGCGGAAAAATCAGATGCGTTGCGTACCGACAGGTCTGCGAAGCGATCGCCCACCAATCCTATAGGGGGTCCCCCTTACTTGTTCATTGATATTGGATTCCCGCCTGAGCGGGAATGACATTCAGCCTCGATTCCAATTGATATTGGATTCCCGCCTGAGCGGGAATGACATTCACCCCATCCTTGGAACCATGCTTGACGCAATCATCATCATCTCATTCATTCTCGCCTGCGCCGGAGTCGGCTTCTACAGCATCGAGCTGATCCCCTCTCCTGCCATATCTCAAGTCACCAACCTAGAAGGCTTACACTTTGTCACCACCGGTTTCGGAGCCATCATCGGTATCGCCGTAGGCTTGTTCATGCAAACCACCTACCGCCGCGTGGAAAACCAAGTGCGCCAAATGCCCATTGAGATGCTCATCTCCCGGGCGATCGGTCTCATCCTCGGTCTCCTGATGGCCAACTTGATGCTCGCTCCCCTATTCCTGCTCCCCATCCCCGCTGAGTTAGGTTTCATCAAACCCCTAACTGCAGTTTTGGGTAGTATTACCTTTGCTATCACCGGGATCAACCTCGCCGACACCCACGGGCGGTCCTTCCTGCGTCTGCTCAACCCCAACTCCGTGGAAACCATGCTCCTCGCCGAAGGCACCATCAAACCCGCCCAAACCAAGATTCTTGATACTAGCTGTATCATCGACGGTAGGGTAGAAGCCTTGCTGGCTACCGGTTTCCTAGAAGGGCAAATCCTGATTCCCCAATTCATCTTGCAGGAACTACAGCTCATCGCTGACGCCGCCAACGACCAAAAACGGATGCGCGGTCGTCGGGGACTAGACATCCTCAACCGCCTGCAGGAAAGTTACCCCAGCCGAATTGTGCTGAACTCCGCTGACTACGAGGACTTACATACTGTAGATGCCAAATTGGTGCGCTTGGCGCAAGAAATCAACGCCACTGTACTCACCAATGACTACAATTTGAGCAAAGTTGCCAGTTTGCAAAAAGTAGAAGTCCTCAATGTTAACGACCTCACCCAAGCCGTGCGTCCCGTTTACCTACCGGGAGATAATTTAGAGCTGAAAATCCTCAAAGAAGGTAAAGAACCAGCGCAAGGCGTCGGCTACCTGGAAGATGGCACGATGGTGGTGGTGGAAGAAGCGGAAAGTCACATCGGCAGTCAAATGCGGGTAGTAGTAACATCATCTCTGCAAACTGCAGCCGGTCGGATGATTTTTGCCCGTCCTTATGCTTCCGTAATTGCTTAATTGTCAGTAGTGCATAGAGGCAGCAGTGTAAAAAATTCCTGGCTTCTGCTGCCCACCTGCCAGAAAAACTTGCTCAAATTGGTGCGGGACTTGCTCCAATTTGTGAGAGACGAATTTTTGACTGGATCCCCGCCTTCGCGGGGATGACATTTCTCAAATTGGTGCTTTCTCAAATTGGTGCGGGACTTGCTCCAATTGGTGAGGGACGAATTTTTGACTTGCCCGAAACCGATTATTTAGCTTTAAACTGCGATTCCATGAGGCTGAGGAGGAAGTCGCGGGGGAAAAACCGCTGCAGGTTGACGATAATTTGGGTTTTTAGTCCGCCGGTGACGATGTTGGATTTATTGGTTTCTAAGCCTTTCAGTGATTCTTTGACTACTTCAGCGGCTGTAACCATGTTTCCGCCGTTGCCATTCATGGTGGCGGGAAATTCGGCGACTTGGAAAAATTGGGTAGAGGTGGGACCGGGGCAAAGGGCTTGAATGCGGATCCCGTCGGCGCGATTTTCTGCCCACAGAGCCGAGCTGAAGCTGAGAACAAAGGCTTTGGTGGCGGCGTAAACTGACATATAGGGGAGGGGGAGAAATCCGGCGATCGAGGCGACGTTGATGATCGTACCGCTGCGGCGTTGGCGCATGGGTGTTAAAAATAGGTGGGTAAGCTCGACTAAGGTGGCGATGTTGAGCTGGATCATTTCCATGATTTTGGGGAGGGGCCGATCGCTAAATGACCCGTAGTCCCCAAACCCGGCATTATTAATCAACATATCCACCGTCCATCCTTTTTGCGATACGGCTTCAAACACTGTGGTTCCCGCCCCGGGATTGCTTAAGTCTTGGACGATAATTTCAGCATGAATTGCATATGCCTGCATTAGTTTTTCTGCCAGTTCCTGGAGTTTGGCTTCAGAACGAGCCACCAAAACTAAATCATAATTGCGCTGGGCTAATTCCCAAGCGAATACCTCACCAATTCCCGAAGATGCTCCAGTGATTAAAGCGGTTGCCATGATTCTGATGGGGTTGATTTTCAAGATAAACCTGGTTGCAGACCATTTTAACATATGCCCGACCAACCAAAACCAGTTCACCAACACTCTCTCTGGTGCCCCCGAAAATCTGCTGCGGCAATTTTGGGGCTGCTGCCTATTTTCTATCATTGAGAAAATAGGTGTACATTTTGCCTTTGCCTTTAACTTCAATTTCACCTCGGGGCTCAAATATATATTTATCTTCTAAAAGTTCGTAGGTAAATTGGGTAACGTGAATTCGTCCGGGTAGCCCGTGAGATTCCATGCGGCTGGCGGTGTTTACTGTATCACCCCAGAGGTCATAGAGAAACTTTTTTTTGCCGATGACTCCGGCAACAACTGGACCGGAGTTGATGCCGATGCGAATCCGGAATGTCTCCGATGAGTTTTTATTGATTGTGTCTATAGATGACTGCATATCTAGGGCAATGTTGGCAATAGCTTCGGCGTGATCGCTCCTTTCTACGGGTAATCCTGCTACCACCATATAAGCGTCACCGATGGTTTTGATTTTTTCTAGTTGGTAGTAATCAGCCAAGTAATCAAATGCGGAAAATACTTCGTTCATCATGCCCACTAATTGGGTGGGAGATACGCGAGTAGCTAGTTTACTAAACCCGACAATATCGGCAAACAATACGGAAACATTAGGAAAGCTATCGGCGATCGTGCTTTGGCCTTCTTTCAATCTTTCGGCAATTTGTTTGGGTAAAATATTTAATAATAAATCTTCTGATTTTTGTTGCTCTATTTTGAGTTTGTCTAAGTAGTTTTGGAGGGTTTTATAGGCTTCATTTCGCTGTAAAAGGTTGATATAAGCTCGCGAGTGATAGCGGATGCGGGCAATCATTTCTAGTTTGTCTGGGAGCTTTACCAAGTAGTCGTTGGCACCGAAAGCGAAGGCAGCGGCTTTGATTTGCGGGTCTTCTTTGCTGGAAAGAACGATGAGGGGAATGTCCCTGGTGACGGCATCTTTGGCGCGGAGAAATCGCACCAGGGTTAGACCGTCTAGGTCGGGCATGACTAAATCTTGAAGGATGACGGTGGGGGATAGTTCGGTGGCGGCTTTGAGGGTTTGGGTGGGGTCACTGATATAGTGAAAGATGATGTCTTCTTCGGTGACGAGCATGCGGCGAATAGCTTCGGCGATGATGGGCTGGTCGTCGATGAGCAGGACGGTGATGGGATGTGATGTAAAAGAGGAGGAAAAATCAAAATTTTCCCCATCCTGCGAGAGGCTCGTCATTTCTTTAGAATCATGGCGAAAGAATTATGGCTGGTTGTTGGCGAAGTGTTCGGGGTGGTAGTCACCCGGCGAAATGTGCCCAACAATTACACGTTCAAATTGACTAAGGCAGGAGCGATCGCCTCGAGCGGCAAAATCTCGACGGCGGCGCCTAACTCTACTGCTGCTTTGGGCATCCCATAGACAACAGAGGTGGCTTTATCCTGGGCGATCGTATGCCAGTTTTTGGCGCGCAGATGGCTCAAACCTTCGGCGCCGTCTCTCCCCATCCCGGTCATTAGGACAGCAGTCCCGGGGTCGGGCCAATGTGCAGCCAAGCTGTCAAAAAAGGCATCCACTGAGGGACGGTAGGGACAGGTGCGCGGTTCTGGGGTGTAGGCGAGGGTCAAATTAGATTGTAAAACCAGGTGGTCATTGGTTCCGGCGATCAGGATTTTCCCGGGTTCGAGGCGATCGCCTGCCCGAGCCACCTTCACGGGAATATCCGTCTGCTGGTTCAGCCACTCCGCCAACCCCTTGGCAAACTGTGCATCCAGGTGTTGCACGATCGCCACCGCCCCAGAAAAATCTGATGGTAAGCCCGAAAGCAGTTTCGCCAGTGCCTTCGGGCCCCCGGTAGATGCCCCGATCGCCACCAAGTGTGGCCGCCGCGAGACCCCAAGGGATATTTTGGATTTAGCAAGAGAACTTCCTTTGCCAATCAATTTACCCACGGTAGCAATTTTCGCCAGTAAGTTCTTCTGCGGTGGTACGTTCGCCGGTAGGCGTTGCCCTAACATCGTTTCTTTGCCAGTATCTGCCCCTTGTATGGAATTGCCCACTCCGCCTTGCGGGATGGAAACCAAAACCGGCGTACTCACTGCATCCAAAGCCCCATATCCCAAAGCCTCAAATACCTGTGGTGCATTCCCTTTCACCGTAGCGGTGACGATTAAAATCGCGCAGGGAGAATTGGCCATAATTTGCCTTGTGGCTTCCACCCCATCCATCACCGGCATGATCAAGTCCATCAAAATCAAGTCTGGCAAATCTTTCTGGCACTTCGCCACCGCTTCCGCCCCATTGCGAGCTGTCCACGCCACTTCATACTCGGGCACGGTACTGATCACCCGTCGCAGGGCTTCCACCGCCATCACCATATCATTAACAATCGCTATTCTCATCGCCTTTTTAGTTATGGGTTATCACCTAGACAGGACTGGCGGACTGGCGGACTGGGGGAAGAGTGAATAGTGAATAGTGAATAGTGAATAGTGAATAGTGAATAGTGAATAGTGAAAATTTAACTTTTCACTTTTAACTTTTAACTTTTCCCTATACACTCCCCGTCTCCCAGTCTCCCAGTCTCCCAGTCTCCCAGTCTCCCCTGCTCCCCTGCTCCCCTGCTCCCCTGCTCCCCGTCACCCCGTCACCCCGTCACCCCATCTCCCCTACTTGGTTAAGTGCCAATGAGGTCGATCACGGCATGTAATAGGGTCTCGTCGTGAAAACTGCTCTTAGTCAAGTAGTAATCGGCCCCGGCTTCCAATCCCCGGATCCGGTCTTCGTCCCGGTCTTTATATGAAACAATCATCACCGGTATCTCCTTGAGGTGAGGATGACTTTTGATTTGGCCCACTAGCTCGATGCCGTTCATCCGGGGCATGTCCACATCAGTAATCACTAAGTCGTATTGGTTGGTACGCACGGCATTCCAGCCATCCATTCCGTTTACGGCTACTTCTACTTCATAACCATTATTTTCCAACAGCTTGCGCTCGACTTCTCGCACGGTAATTGAATCATCAACAATCAAAACCCGCTTGCGACTTTTGGTAAGGTGGGTTTGTTCTGGTTCACTGACTTTGCGCAACCTGCCTCCGGACAGCACTTTGTCTATGGAGCGCACCATATCTTCCACATCAATAATGAGCAGGGGTAAACCGGATTCCATGAGGGCGGCGGCACTGATATCCTGGAGTTTGCCTAAGCGGGGGTCTAGGGGCCTGACCACTAAATCCCGCTCTCCCAAAAACCGATCGACCACGATGCCATAAGTAGCTGAGCGGTCACTGATGACGACCACGGGAAGCTGTGGGGAGTTAATCTGGGTGGGGGGCAACTCTAGGACTTGAGAAGCAGCAATTAAGCCGATGTTGCGACCGCCGCTAGGCGACGCGCTCGCATCGTCAAAGGTAAAATACTGGCGGTTTTCGGCTACAAGTACGTCTGCCCGATCGACCATTAAAATCCGATCGATCCGCGACAGGGGAAAGGCGTAAGGTTCCCCAGAGATTTCCACCTGTAGCGTCCGCATCACCGATAGAGTGAGGGGCAATTGCAGATGAAAGCTCATCCCTTGACCAGGACGAGATGTGGCGCGCAGGATGCCCCCCACCTGGGCTAAGGTGCTGTGGACTACATCCAAACCCACCCCACGTCCCGATATCTCTGTGACTTTCGTGGCGGTGGAAAAACCGGGTAAAAACAAAAACTCCATCAATTCTGTCTCGCTGAGGTGGTGGGCCATCTCCGGACTAACCAGGTTTTTTTGGACAATCTTCTGGCGTAGTTGCTCGATTTCTACTCCTTTACCATCGTCGGAAACGGTGATTAATAGCATCCCGGCGCGGTGGGTTGCTTCCAGTAGCACGGTCCCAGTGGTGGGTTTGCCAGCGGCGAGGCGCTCTGGGGGATATTCGATGCCATGATCCACGGCATTGCGCAGTAGGTGGTTGAGGGGGGCTTCCAGTTTTTCTAAAATATCCCGGTCAACTAGGGTGGAATGACCGGTGATTTCTAATTTGACTTGCTTTCCCAGCTCCCGGGCTAGGTCCCGCACTAGGCGGGGAAATCCCTGCACGCCGTCGGCAAAGGGGCGCATATGGGTGGCGATGACTTCCCGGTAGAGGCGATCGGAGAGGTTGGCGCTGTCAAGGGCAAATTGCTCTAGTGCTTGTAGCCGATCGCCCAATAGCTCCCGAGATTGATTGCACAGAAGGCGAGCCGCATTGATGCTGGAGATCGCTCCCTCTGTTGGGTGATGTTCTCCCACAGATTCCCGCACTTTTTCCAGCAAATTTGACAACTCTAAATTTTGTTTTTTCAGTTTCAGCAACGAATCAGCAAACGGTTGCAGCCATTTCGCCTCTACCAGAGATTCCCCCGCCAACCCCATCAGGCGATTGAGGTTGTCCGCGCTCACCCGCACTACCCGATCGGCACTTGCCCCTCCTGGTGAGCTTAACTCCTGAATTGCCCCTGTAGGTGCTGCCGATAGCTGCCCAGACCTGACCCGGTGGCCCGGGGGAGTCTGTCCGCCCAATTGCGGTAAATATGTCGGCTGTAACCCAGAACCCCGCTGTATTTTCTCATCCTTTTCCTCCCGTGGGGCGAATGACCGTTCCCCCCTACCCCCCCGCTGGGCCAAGGAGGATGAAGAAGAAGGCGGACTGGTATTTGGGTTGGACGGCGGTGCCCCGCCATTGGGCACAATATGCAGCCCAGGGGGCAAATCCATTGGTAGGGTTTTTTCCTCTAAATCACCTTTTTCTATTCCCAAATTATTGGCCGCTTCTGAAAGCTGTTCTAATATATGCTTAATCTGTCCAATAATTATGTCGCCAGATTTATGCTGTTCTGATTGGTTTTTTTTCTGGTTATCATCTAATCTCGCCACTTCCAACAGCCAATCTAACGCCTTCAGAAAAATATTAATATCCTCTGGGGTGAAAAACCCGTTGTTCCCAGAAGCAGTAAAGCAATCTTCAAGAGTAGTGGCGATTTCCACCGCAGGTAATATATCCAGAAGCATGGCAGCTCCTTTGATAGCATGAGCAGCAATTTTTAAGGAATCTAATTCACCTGTAGTCGCGGGCTTGTCTGGGTTCTTTTTGAGAACAATTAGCGTATTTTGTAAAATCCCAGCTTGGGTTTCTACCTCCACGGCGAATAATTCCCGAATCGTGAAACTATTATCTTGTAGCTCATATGGCAGTAAGGTTACAGGCGTCACAGGCAGAGATGTTGGGGCAGCTTGTGGGGACGATAGCAGTGATGTTTCAGGATGCAAAATTCCCGCAATACCTTTAATCGTGGTTTCTATTTCCCTGCCGCATTCGCGCAGCCAATTTTCCATATCCTTGCCCTTGATCTGTGCTAGGCGCTGTAGCAAATCTACTCCCGTAAACAGCACATCAATTACCTGGGATTCTAAAATAATCTGGCCAGACTGAGCCGCGACGAAGCAATCTTCTAAGGCGTGGGCGATTTTGACGGCGGCATCTAAAGCCACGATCCGCGCTGCTCCTTTAATGGAATGGGCAGCGCGCATCAGAGACTCGATTTCCATGCTGGCTTCTGGTTTGCCTTCTAGTTCCACCAAGCCGTTATTTAAGATGGCAGCTTGTGTTTCCACTTCAATGCGAAACAGCTCCATCATATCGAAATTGCTCAAATCTCCATTGCTGCTCATTTAGTAAAAATCCTACCCAAAATTAAAAGATTTTTTTAGTAGATGCAGCCCCAGGATCAAATTGCGTCATTTTTTGCCTAAATCACAAAATTTATAAGTAAATTTTGTTGTACAAAGTATAGAATAGCAATTCTTCATCAAGATAAGCTACGTTTTTATCATGCCATTTGATAATCCCCTTGGTATAGGTGGCTTGGGATTTGGATAAGGTGGTAGGGACGTTGCGCAAATCATCATTGCTGGCGTGGTGGATGCCGTGGATTTCATCGGCGGCAAATACCCAGGTGCTGCCGTTCTTTTCTGCTACTACCATCCGCCGGTAAGCAAGCTGACTGGAAGCGGCGCGAACCGTCAGAGCCTGCTCCCGCGAAAGCGTGGGGTCAGCGAAGCGATCGTTGCTGATGGTTTCGATTTCTAGGAGGTTGTCCAGGTGAATGCAAAGCTGAATCTCGCCCCGGATGTTGACAATGCCTGCGAGGATGTTATTGCTGCGGTGGGGGATTTTGTGGATGGGGCAGTATTCGGTGACTTCTTTGCAGGTCGTGGGGGGGAGTGCGAGCCATTCCACTCCCAGGCGAAAGATGAATAAGGAGACGACACCGGTGCTGGTGTCGGACTCTTTGGCATGAGCCAGCAGGTCTGTCCAATCTTGCAAATAGTCCGCCGTTGCGGATAGATCGGATAGCTCGCGTTCTAGTAAACTCCTGCCTGCTTTGGCGTAAACTGGGCAGTTACGGCACTGGATAAATTGTTGCAGTTGGGGACAGGTACGATCGCCCATAACGCCGATCTGGTTCCAGCAATCGCTCACTTTCCCCCAGGCTGGATCCTGGGGGCTCATGCTCGGTTCGCCCATGTATTGTCACCATATAGAATTAAGGTGATACTGGCTCTTACCCGTGCGGGAAAATTCCGGGAGCGCGGGAAGGGTCATTCTAGATATTATAAGATTTGCGAACCATTAAGGTGATAGAGGGATATCGCGTTTCTCGCTCTTAATGTGTTGTGCAGCCCAAATCTGTCATTTCCCCCGCCTTTACCCCTCGTGCAGGCGGGGGCAAGTGGGGGTGGCACCGGGCTGTTGATGGCGGTCATCCAGTCAAAATCTATACCTCATCCATATGAGAAACCCTAGCTCAGCGCCATTCAGGAACAATTGATTTGGCTAGAGCCGATGCTGAAACAACATGAAGCCTGAGCCGATGAAGGGGCTATCGGTGCCAAGACTGTGATAGATTTGCTGATGGCAAATATGATCAATATCGGTCAGACTGCTATTTTTAAACCTCTAGGGAATTACAGTTCTGAATATCAGGCGAGAGTGCTAGAGATTTCCCCGGCGATTGAAGCTGATCAATGGGGAAGACGAAGATTAACCGTCACAATATAGATTGACAATCAAGAAAATCAATTGCCGCCAAGAACGGCGGGATATGTACATCTTGAAACTGGGCAGATGGGGGTTAATCAAAAAGGATGGGAAGCGGTGAATCAGGGATTAAATTTGGGCAAGTATTTACCTTGGTGAAGTGGCTAGGAGGAGCGGCAAAATTACTGCCCAATATCAATATCGGCGGGTGCTGGTATCTACACAAATACAAGGTACTCAGACCTCCAGCGTCCGCCTCTGGGAAGGACAGGGGTTAAAAGCGCTTTACTCTTGCGGTGGTTTTGCTCCTATAACTGGTAGCACCATCCCTTCCCGTGCCAGTAGTGAATTAGCGAAAACTGTATGCACTTGGGCTTCTATGTTGTCGAGAAAATCATCATCGTGAGCGGGGTCGTGATGAAAAATGACTAATTTATCGACTTTAGCGGCTTGCGCCAATTTCACAGCCTCCTGCCAGGTGGAGTGACCCCAACCGATTTTGGGGCTTTTGGGGTCGGAATATTCTTCATCGCTATAGGTGGCGTCATAAATGAAGATATCAGCATTTTGGGCGAGACGCAGGACGTTTTCATCTAAACGATCGGCAAAATGTTCCGTATCGGTACAGTAAACGGCGGTATGTCCGGCCCAACTGATGCGATAGCCGATCGCCTCATTGGGATGGTTCAGGGATGCGGTTTCAATTTCAATATCATCGATTTTGAACACCTCTCCCGGCTGGATATCGTAAAACCGCAAGTCAGAGCGCATTGCCACCAAAGGCACCGGAAAGTTAGGATGGTGCATTTGGTCGGAGAGGCGCGCTTTGATGTTAGCGCCGTTCGGGGCGATCGCGCCGTAGATGTGGAAGCAATTGCCAGGGATAAAAGCGGGAATGAAAAAAGGAAATCCCTGGATGTGGTCCCAGTGAGAGTGGGTAAAGAACATATAAGCTTCTACAGGCATCTGTGAGAGCAAGTGCTTACCTAGCACTCGCAACCCCGTACCGCCATCAAAAATCAGGCGTTTACCTCCCACGTACATTTCCACACAGGAAGTATTCCCACCATAGCGAACAGTTTCTTTGCCGGGGGTGGGAATGCTTCCCCTCACTCCCCAGAACCGGATAAAAAAATCAGAGAAAGGGCTGGTTTGCATACTGGCTTTCCATTCAGTTAGCGGTCAACTTGCTGCCTACGTTTTCATCTCCCCACCTCCGTTCCTCCGAAGAGACCTTGGGCGGGGTTTGCCCCACCGGATCAACACGAACAAAGGTTTTTTCTCGCAAGAAAGCAACGCTCCTGACTGAAAATCCACCCGCGTTTAGTTCCCTGTGATGTGGGCGTTGAGAAACTCAATAGTTTAGTAGAAGGGTTCTTTCCCGCCAAACTACCATCCTTGAAGAATCAGCCACCCCGTATAACCGCTGCTGTTGCTGAAATTATCAGCTTTGCGACTTGGGTGTGAGTTTCCAGCACTGGATTTGCTCAGGAGATTTGTCCGCTCCGATCTGGCGATGCTAGCGCGACACCTGATGGTGTTCGCAAATCCATCCCAGGCGATAAGTCTGGGAATGGGGTTGGGGGTTCCAGAGTAGGTGTCACCCAGAAGATGCACGATCACCGAACCGTCAGGGAGCGCGTTGCTCTCTGGGTCAATTTTATCTATATTAGAATCCCACCAGGCATTTTGGCGATCGTACCCCAGAAATTTCCTCATACCTCGATTGCAGGGCAACGGAGGCCGGGGGGGGACCGGGGGGACCGGAGATGGGGAGGATGGGAAGAGGGGGAAGAGGGGGGAGCAATATCCCCCCATCTCCCCATCTCCCCATCTCCCCATCCTCCCCATCCTCCCACCCTTCCCCATCTCCCCAGTCTTGCTTAGTGTCAGGCAGTTAATCCGTTAGCTCTTGGCGGCTTTGATACATTTTTCCACCAGAGGCATGACCGTTTCTACATCTTGCCAACCGAGAATTTCGGTGACTTTCTTTTCTAAATTTTTGTAGGTTTTGAAGAATTCGGCAATTTCATCGAGGCGGTGGGGTGCCACGTCTTTTAGGGATTTGACATGGGCGTAACGGGGGTCAGCGGCGGGAACGCAAAGGATTTTTTCGTCGCGATCGCCCCCATCAATCATTTCCAACATCCCGATCGGTCTGGCAGCAATCACACAACCTGGGAACGTGGGCTGGTCCATCAGCACCATGCCATCGAGGGGATCGCCATCATCCGCCAACGTATTGGGGACGAAACCGTAATCGTAGGGATATTGCACCGATGAATAAAGCACCCGGTCTAAAGCGAATGCTTGCAATTCCTTATCAAATTCGTACTTATTTTTACTCCCGGCGGGGATTTCAATCAGTACATTGAGTATGCCTGGTTTGGATTGAGCCGGAATTCGCGATAGTTCCACCAATAACTCCTTGGAGCGATATCTTTTTGTTTGGCATTTCCCCCACCCGCTGCGCTCATATCGGCATCAGCAGAAACACCATCTCCGAGGGGGGTAAAACCAGTAAACATCATTACCTCGGTGGCGTTGGCTGGATGCAGAAATTGATGGCTTTGGCAGGAGGTAAGCCTTGACACCCTTGCGATCCTACCAGAAAGGGGCGCCATTCCCAATCAAATCGGCGCATCTCCAAATCCCAACCTTTCCCGGTGGGGGCTCAAGTTAGGGGTTTGGTCTGGTGCCCCGCGCCGCCAGCGAATTCCCATATCATATTTTTAGGCAATTCTCACGGTCAAAACCTTAAAAATTACTAAAAATATTTTCCGGCACATCTAGAAGGTTGGCTCCCTAGCCCGTCGGGGGAGAGATGGGAACCAACACAGTAGGCGCCGGAACGCAAGGGAAAAAATCGGGTATTTTTGGGTAAAAAAAGCGGTTTGTTAGGTCAAAATCCTATGTTGAGGATTAATCCCCAGTCTGACGGAGATAAGTTGGAGGTAAAATATCAACCGGGCGGGGGGAGTTGTGGGCGATCGCCCAAAAAGGTAAAGTTAGGGTTAGCAAAGCGATCGCTGTGCCCACAATATCAGCGAACCTATAATTACTTCTCTCGGTAGAAGAACTAGCGGGCAAATCACCGGATTCCATGACAAATATATAGCCTTGTTTTCAAATCAACTCTATTAACTTCAGGGCACCGGACCAATCCGGGAGTCCTGTTTGATTACAGATCCAATTTTAGCTGCTGCTGGTTGATATTTGTGTGGTCAATTACACCAAATAAGCGCCGAAACTCTTGTGTAGAGGTACTTTTGGGGATTAGTCAAATCAAAAATAGGGGGTAAAACCCCTGGGGGTAGAAGACCAGCATCACGAGGGAGGGTGATAAAAGAGAAACTATCTGCCAGGGGCAACATAAGCCTGCTGGTCATCCGATCGGGATTACCATGAGTCTGGAGAAAAAACAGGGGCATAAATACAGAAAAATGACGATGGTGGCACTGCCGAAGCTAGCGCGACGCCTGACGGCGTTCGGAGTCAGTCAATACGAGGAAGAGTCGCACTTGCAACCGCTACCAATGGCGACAGCGGACGTAGAAGCGATCGTCCACTGCTTGCTCGATCAATGGCAGCATCCAGACGGAGAACCGCAAGACATCAAACTCTGCAAAGTCATAGATCCAGACCTAGAGACCATGCGCCAGTGCATCCAAGACCTCTTCAGCCGCAACCAGGAGGACGAAGAATTCCGACTGCTGTACTTTTCCGGCTACGCCATCCCCAGCGCCAGCGGCGAAATTTACCTGGCCACCAAAAACACCGATAAAAACCAGCTCCACACCACTGCCCTCCCCCTCGCCTTTTTGAGCCAGTGCATGGCCGAAAGCGGACCAATGACCGTAGCCATTCTTGATTGCGGCTGGGGTGCAGCGACTCCCGAAACATCCTCCATCCCCACACCATCAGTCGGCGCCATCCTCAGCTATTTCGGCTTACCCGCCGAAAAACAGCGCCCCTTGAGCCCCTCTGGGGAGGAAGAGTTACAAGTCTCCCCCTACACCCACTATTTAATCGAAGGCATCACCACCGGTATCGCTGACGCCGACCTGGACGGCATCATTTCCCTCGCGGAGTGGCACGCCTACGCCAGCGGCAAAATCCAAATTCAGACTCCGGGGAGATTGCCCATTTTCTCGGGCGCCACAAACAGCAGTAGCATCCCGAACCCCGTCAGGGATGGCGTCAGCATCGCTATCAGCCCCACCGAAAGCCCCAAATTACAATACCGCCGCGCCGTGGAAAATTTTGCCCGCCGCCGCTTTGGGGACATCTCCGCGATCGTGCAAAGAATCCTCGAAATCCGCCGCCAGCGCCTCGAATTATCAACCCTGGAAGCACACAGCATCCGCCAGAGCGTCCTCGCACCTTACCTCGCCTACAAAGCCAAATTACAACAATACGATCGGGTACTTTCCGAGGCAGTCAACCAAGAAGGACTACCCCTCGGCTCCAGTACCAAAGAAGACCTGAAATACCTGCAAATCACAGTCCTCGGACTGACCGAGGCAGATATCACCCCCATCGAAGCTCAGATCCTGAAACCCCCGAAAAAAACACCTCGCGGTCTGGGTTCTCCTGTGGAACAGAGCGACAGGCCACCGGGGACCGAGGCCAAAGACACCGCCGCTGTATCCATTGCTCACCCCATGCTTCCCAGCCCGATCGGTTCGAGTCGCTCCTCCCTGTGGGAGCAGCGCTTGTTCCTGTTCCTCATGGGTTCAGGTTTGCTCGTATCAGCCACACTCGCCGCCAGCATCTACCTACTGATTCAATACATTTCCGCCCCCAACCAGCCACCCCCTGCCTTAGCATTCCTGGATCAATTCCTCTCCTCCCTCCCCCTAGAACCCCTCGATTTTCCTCTGTGGCAGAATCAAGGCCAAGGACGGGGAGACACAGGGACCCAGGAGACCATCTCCCCGTCACCCCGTCACCAGGTCGGTGAGCGAAGCCGAACCGCCGTCACCCCGTCCCCCCGTCCCCAGGTCGGTGAGCGAAGCCGAACCGCCGTCACCCCGTCACCCCGTCCCCCCGTCTCCGTCTCCTTTCGTCCCCCCATCTCCCCTGCCGCCACCCTCACTGGTCACAATGGACCAGTGCAGGCAGCGATTTTCAGCCCTGATGGGGCAACCATCTACAGCAGCAGCGACGATGGCACCATGAAGGCTTGGAAGGCAACCAGCCCAGATACTCCCATTGCCAGCCTCACCGGTGGTGCCACCCCAGTTAGGGCACTGGCGATCGTCCCAGATGGCAAAACACTAATTACCGGAAGAGATGACGGCCTACTGCAGATATGGGATGTCGGCGAAGCACTGAAAAATCCCACAGCCCAACCCACCCAAGAAATCGCCGCTCATATCGGTCCGATTTACGCCCTGGCCGTATTTCCCGGCAAAACTGTCGTCAGCGCCGGGGGAGATACAATGATCAGAATTTGGCATCTAGACTCAGACCCCAAACCCCAAGAGCTGACCGGTCACAGTGGGCCAGTGCGAGCTTTAGCCATCACTCCCGACGGCCAAACCCTCGTCAGCGCCAGCAGCGATCGCACCATCAAAATCTGGAACCCCACCACCGGTCTTGAGCGCGCCACCCTCACCGGTCACACCGGAGTCGTGCGAGCATTAGCCATCTCTCCCGACGGCCAAACCCTCGTCAGCGGTAGTTGGGACAAAACCATCAAAATCTGGAACCTCAACACCGGCGAATTGCGCAGCACGATCACTGGTCACACCGATAAAGTAGCAGCAATAGCCATAAGTCCCGACGGCTCCACCCTATTCAGCGGCAGCGATGACAACACCATCAAAGTTTGGAATCTCAGCAGTGGAGAGGAACTCGCAACCCTCAGCGACCATACCAGCGACGTGTTTTCCCTCGCCCTCAGCCCTGACGGCAAAACTCTCGCCAGCGCTAGCTGGGACAAAACTATCAAACTGTGGCGCTGATATATAAAAAACAGAAAAAACTCCCCAACCTGAAAACTAGCAACTACCATGTGGTATCATTGCTGCGGCAATATTGACAGGTAAATTTAAATTAATGAATCCTGCTGGCGGGATGGACATCACACTTGGGGTTAATATAGACCATGTAGCCACCATCCGTCAGGCGCGGCGTACCGTAGAGCCCGATCCGGTACAGGCAGCCGTCCTGGCAGAACTCGCCGGTGCTGACGGCATTACCGTCCACCTGCGGGAAGACCGGCGACATATTCAAGACCGGGACGTGCGGCTGCTGCGGCAAACTGTGCGCACCCATTTGAATTTAGAAATGGCAGCTACCAAGGAAATGGTAGCAGTGGCTCTGGAGATTAAACCCGATTATGTGACGCTGGTGCCAGAACGCCGCGAAGAGGTAACGACCGAAGGTGGCCTCGATGTGGCTGGACAGCAACGGAACCTCGCCGAAGTCACAGACACCTTGCAGTCAGCCGGTATTCCGGTCAGCTTATTTATCGATGCCGACCCAGCACAAATTGAAGCATCTGTCAAGGTGAAAGCACAGTTTATCGAACTCCACACCGGTCGCTATGCCGAAGCACCGAACGCCGCCCAGCAAAAACAAGAACTTGCCGTTTTAACCCAAGGCTGTGAACTGGCTCGTGCCGCCGGTCTGCGCGTCAACGCCGGTCACGGTTTGACCTACTGGAATGTCCACCCCGTGGCCTGTATCCCGGGTATGGAAGAACTTAATATCGGTCATACCATTATCAGTCGCGCTGTTTTGGTAGGATTCGATCGCGCTGTGCGGGAGATGAAACAAGCCATACGTGGCCTCTAGTTAATTGACAATTGACAACTGATAATTGATAATTATCAATTGTCAATTATCAATTATCAATTAACCAATCACATCAAATTTTCAGGAAAATGCCCACTTATCACTACGTTCTCGCATCCCAACGCTTTTTATTAGAAGAGGAACCTTTTGAGGAAGTCCTTAAAGAGCGCATCCGCAACTATCAAGAAAATAACAAAGAAATTGATTTTTGGCTGGTGAAGCAACCCGCCTTTTTAGAAGCACCGGAAATGGCAGCAATTAAGGCCAAATGTCCGCAACCCTCTGCAGCAGTTATTTCCACCAACCCAAATTTTATTACTTGGTTGAAATTGCGCTTAGAACACGTCATTACCGGGCAATTTCAGGCTCCCTCCGCCACCATCACTGACCCGATCGCCTCCTTGGAAAAAGCTGGAGTTTGACCGGAGGGACAACAGAGGCACAGAGGACACATAATCCTTTGTGTCCTTTGTGTGTTTTTAGTTCATATGCTTGGCACCAATCACACTTAATAAGCAAGTCCGGCTAAGCAAGCTACCATCACCCCCAGTACCGAGCCAACCATGACTTGAAAAGGCGTGTGACCAAGCAATTCTTTGAGGCGCTCCTCGGTAAAATCATGGCCATCAAACACCTCGATGATTTGGTTGAGGATGCGGGCTTGATTGCCAGCGGCGCGGCGAACCCCCGCCGCATCGTACATCACGATCACGGCAAAAATCGTGGCTAAAGCAAATTCAGTGCTGCCCCAGCCCACAGTTTGACCAATGCCAGTTGCCAAAGCTGTCACCAATGCCGAATGAGAGCTAGGCATTCCGCCAGTTTCAAAAATCACCTGGGGATTCGGCTTGCCATTTTTAGCAAAGTCGATAAAAAACTTCGACAACTGCGCCAACAAACAGGCGAGGAACGCAACTAACAGCACTCTGTTGTTAAGGATATCGCCAAATTCCGTCATGGTCATTTGTCCTGTATCATTTGTCATTTGTCATTTGTCCTTTGTCCTTGGTCATTTGTCCTTAGTTCTTTGTCCTTGGTCAAAAGTCCTCAGTCCAAAGGTCATTTGTCCTTAGTTCTTTGTCCTTTGTCATTTGACCCAACGACAATTCGCTCAGGGGACAAGTGACAAGTGACAAGTGACAAGGGACAAGCTCTCTTTGCGGACAAGGGACTTGTTACCAAAGGACAAGTGACAAAGGACTTTTGACAAATGACCAGCTAGTAAGAGCGACTGGTAATGAAATCGGCTACAGCCATCAGTGGTACGGCTTTTTCTCCGTAAGGTGCTAGAGCCGCTTTCGCCTCCTCGATTAACTTTTGGGCTTGCTGCCGGGATTCTTCCAAGCCCCATAAGCTGGGATAAGTAGCTTTTTGGGCTTGTAAGTCTTTCCCAGCCGTTTTGCCAAGCTGCTCTTGGGTTTGGGTAATATCGAGGATGTCATCCACGATTTGAAACGCCAAGCCGATATTAGCAGCATACAAAGAAAGATTTTGTAAGTCCTGTTCGGAGGCACCGGCTAAAATCGCCCCAGACAGGACACAGGCTTCTAAAAGCGCCCCGGTTTTGTGGGTGTGGATGTAATTTAGGGTTTCCAGGGATATATCCGGCTTGCCCTCAGATTCCACGTCAACTACTTGACCGCCTACCACTCCCTCGGCGCCAAAAGCCTTGGCAATTAAGGCAATACAGCGCAACACCCGATCGCACGGCACGCCCTTAGTGTGAGAAGCGATCGCCTCAAAGGCAAACACCAGCAACCCATCCCCGGCTAAAATCGCAATATCTTCCCCAAACTTCTTATGATTCGTGAGCAAGCCCCGGCGATAGTCGTCATTATCCATCGCGGGCAAATCATCATGAATCAGGGACATCGTATGAACCATCTCCAAGGCGCAAGCCGTGGGCATGGCCATTTCCTCCGTTCCCCCCATCATCAAGCAGCTCGACAGACATAAAATCGGACGTAGCCGCTTGCCTCCTGCCAGCAGGGAATAGCGCATCGCCTCATAAATCTTTTCTGGGTATTGCACCGGTAAAAAACCATCGAGAGCCTCTTCTACCAGCTTTTTATAAGACCCCAGATAAGTTGCTAGGTCAAACTCCGCCACCGCCTCTCGCGTCGGGGCATCGTGTTGTTCTTTTGTACTTGTCATCTCCACTCCTTTTCGACACAAGATGCAGTTGGGGCTCCCTTCTCTGAGACCGGGGGACTGGGAGACTGGGAGACTGGGAGGAGGGGGAAGAGGGGGAAGAGGGGGAAGAGGGGGAAGAGGGGGAAGAGAGGGAAGATTACTCCCCACACTTCCCACACTCCCCACACTCCCCACACTCCCCACACTCCCCACACTCCCCCCCGTCTCCCCGTCCCCCCGTCTCCCCCTCTCCCCGTCACCCCATTGTCAATCCCAGGCGCTGGCAATAACTTCTTAAAGTATTTTCCAAAAGTAAGGCCACCGTCATCGGACCGATACCTCCTGGCACTGGCGTAATGAACCCCGCCACTTCCTTCACCGAATCAAAATTAACATCCCCCACCAGGCGGGATTTACCGGTGGCATCTGTGACCCGGTTAATGCCCACATCCACCACCACACTACCAGGCTTGACCATATCCGCACCCACCATCTCGGGGCGACCCGCCGCCACTACCAGAATGTGGGCGGTGCGGCAGATAGCTGCCAGGTCGGGAGTTCTGGAGTGCGCCACTGTCACTGTTGCATCCGCCGCCAGCAACATCATCGCCATTGGCTTGCCCACCAAAATACTGCGACCAACCACTACGGCTTGTTTGCCTTTGGGGTTGATGTCGTATTCTTGGAGTAGGCGCATGATGCCCGCAGGAGTACAGCTTTGTAAACCGGGCTCTCCGCGCAGCAGACGCCCCATATTGACTGGGTGCAAACCATCCACATCTTTATTGGGGTCGATTTCCTGAAGGAGCGCCGCCGAGTCTAGATGGGGCGGGACGGGCAACTGGAGCAGAATGCCATCTACCCGATCGTCCTGATTCAGGTCCACAATCGCACTTTTGATTTCCGCTTGCGTGGCTTCGGCTGGAAAATGCTTCAAGAAAGAAGCGATGCCCACGTTAGCGCAGGCTTTTTGTTTGTTTCTAACGTAAGCAGCGCTGGCGGGGTTATCCCCCACCATGAGGACCGCCAGTCCCGGAGGGCGGGTACTTGGGTTGGCGGCAATGCCCGATCGTACCTGGTTCTGAATTTTTTGCGCGACGGCTTTACCGTCCAAGATAGAAGCTATTGTCATAAAAACAGGCGCTTGTACTCCGTTTCACGTTAGGGGAGCCCAGCACTGTCAATAAACTATCACGCCCTCGCCCCATTTCAACACTGGTCGGGACATTCCCGTGGGGGGAGGGGGAGACGGGGTGACGGGGTGACGGGGTGACGGGGAGACGGGGAGACGGGGTGACGGGGAGCAGGGGAGCAGGGGAGCAGGGGGGCAGGGGAGCAGGGGGGCAGGGGGGCAGGGGGGC
>Ga0073934_10002465_pt1 | contig 38334 bp, 40 predicted proteins | sample LarsenN4metaG_FD_76834 | JGI IMG/M metagenome (GOLD analysis project Ga0073934, IMG submission 76834) | Hot spring sediment bacterial and archeal communities from British Columbia, Canada, to study Microbial Dark Matter (Phase II) - Larsen... ... | reverse complement strand
GAGCTGCTCATGCGCCTCGCCACCGCCGCGCACGAGGGCAAGTCCGCCCCCGACATCCTGCACGTCCACCTCGGCCGCCGTCACGACCGGTTGTTCCCCTCGCTGGGCGAGGCCGTGCGCCGGGGCCTAGCCACCGATCCGCACACCCCACCGCGCCGCGAGCGCCGGCGCGACTACAACCCGCTCACCCCCGACGAGCTGGCCCGGCAGGACCGGCTCAAGGCGGGCCGCGACAAGCTCGCCCAGGGCCTGAACCTCGACCCCACGCTCATCGCCACGCGCACGCAGCTCGTGCAGATCGCCCGCGAGCCCGCGAGCATCGAGTCCGTCCTGCTCCCCTGGCAGGCCCGGCTGCTCAAAGCCGAGCCCTCCTGGCAGAGCTAACCGCGGACGGCCCCGCCCGTGTCCGAGTCCGCCAACATCGCCCGCCACCTGCCGCTGATGGCGGCGCGGCAGCCGGACCATCCTGCCGTCAAGATCCCGCGCGGCCGCACCGGTGGCGGCCGCATCGATTATCTCACGCTTTCCTTCCGCGAACTCGACACCGAGGCGGATGCCTGGGCGGCACACCTGTCCGCCAAGGGCGTGCGGCGCGGCGATCGCGTGCTGGTGATGGTGCGGCAGGGCCTGCCGCTCATCGCCGCGGCCTTCGCGCTGTTCAAGCTCGGGGCCGTGCCGGTCATCATCGACCCCGGCATGGGCCGGAAACAATTCCTCGCCTGCGTGGCCCGGTCGCGCCCGCGGGTGTTGCTCGGCATCCCTCTGGCACAGATCCTCAGCCACATTTTCCGCCCGGCGTTCGCCTCGGTCGAGGTGCGGGCGTGGGTCAGTGGTTCATCCACCGCGCGTGCCCCACGCCCCGGCAGAAACAAGCCGGTGATGGCCGAATCCTCGGCGGATGAACTGGCGGCCATCCTGTTTACCAGCGGTTCTACCGGCGCACCCAAGGGCGTCTGCTACGAGCATGGCATGTTCGAGGCCCAGGTGCGCCTGATCCGCGAAACCTACGGCATCCAGCCCGGCGAGGTCGACCTGCCGATGCTGCCCATCTTCGCGCTTTTCGATCCCGCGCTCGGCATGACGACCGTCGTGCCCGAGATCGACCCCTCGCGCCCTGCCGCCGTGGATCCGGCGAAGATCGTCCAGGCCATCCAGCAGGAGAGTGTCACCAACTCCTTCGGTTCGCCTACGCTGTGGCGGAAGATCTTCGACCACTGTCTCGCGCGGAATGTCACCCTGCCCTCGCTGCGCCGCGTGCTCAGTGCGGGCGCGGCCGTGCCGGCTTCGCTGTGGGCCGACGCCCCGCGCGTCCTGCCCGACGGGAAGCTCCACAGCCCGTATGGCGCGACGGAAGTGTTGCCCGTCGCCTCAATTGCCGCCGACGAGGTGACGGCTCACGCCACCGCCGGTTCACTTGTCGGACGTCCGCTGGCCGAAAACCAGGTGAAGATCATCGCCCTGCACGACGGCCCGCTCGCTTCCCTCGCGGAGACCCGTGAGCTGCCCACGGGCGAAATCGGCGAGATCGTCGTCACGGGCCCGACGGTCACCAAGGCTTACGACGCTCTGCCCGGGGCCACGGCGGCGGCCAAGATCCCCGATGGACCCCGCATCTGGCACCGCATGGGCGACGCGGGCTATCTTGATGCGCAGGGCCGCCTCTGGTTCTGCGGTCGCATCGCCGAGCGGGTCGAAACCGCTGCGGGGGTCCTGCACACGGAACCGTGCGAGCAAATCTTCCGCGGGCACCCGCGGGTTGCGCGCTGCGCATTGATCGGACTCGGGGAAACTGGCCGGCAGGAACCGGCCTTGGTGGCGCAGCCCGCGGAGTCCGGCGTCGACGAAGCCACCCTCGCCCGGGAATTGCGCGCCCTGGCGCAACGACACGCGCACGCGGCGGGCATCACCCGTTTCTATTTCCACCCCGCCCTCCCGGTGGATGTCCGCCACAATGCCAAGATCCACCGCCTCGCCCTCGCCCGCTGGGCCGCCACGCAGCCCGGCTACAGGATGGACGCCACTGCGACACCCGGCGATGCTCCGCCCCGCTGATGCCCCGGCTTTCCCTCCAGACCAACTTTCCCGTCTTTGTCACCGGCGCCAGCGGTTTCATCGGCGGCAAGCTCGCGGAGCGACTGCTGGCCGAGGGTCGCCGCGTCCGCGTGCTCTCCCGCCGGCCGCTGCCTGAACTGGAGGCACGCGGCGCGGAAGTCGTCCCGGGCGATCTGCACGACGCGCACGCCCTCGCGCGCGGTTGCCGCTCGGCGGATACCGTCTTCCATGTCGCGGGCCGCGTGGGGGTGTGGGGTCCGGCCAAGGAGTTTTTCCGGGTCAACGTGGAAGGCACACGACTGCTGCTCACGGCCGCTCAGGAGGCCAGGGTGCCGCGCTTCGTCTACACCAGCTCGCCGAGCGTGGTCTTCAACGGCGGCAACCTCGCCGGTGTGGACGAGAGCGCCCCGCTCTGCACCGCGGCGCCCTGCGCCTATCCCACCAGCAAGGCCGAGGCGGAGCGTCTTGTCCTGGGAGCGAACCGCCCGGATTTTCGCACCCTCGCGCTTCGGCCGCACCTCGTCTGGGGTCCGGGCGACAGGAACGTCGTGCCGCGCGTCATGGCCCTCGCGCGATCGGGCCGGCTGAGGATCGTCGGTTCCGGGCGCAACAAGGTCGACATCACCCACATCGCCAACGTGGTCGACGCGCACCTGCTGGCCGAGGGCGCCCTTGCCCAGCCCGGACATCCCGCCGGCGGCAAGGCCTACTTCATCTCCAACGGCGAGCCCGTCGTCCTTTGGGACTGGATCAACGAGCTGCTGCGCGGCGTCAGCCTCCCGGAGATCCGGCGCCGCGTGCCGGTGCCCGTGGCCTATGCCGCGGGCGGCCTGCTGGAGGCGCTCTGGACCCTGCTGCCCCTCAAGGGTGAGCCGCCGATGACACGTTTTGTCGCCAAGGAATTGGGCACCGACCACTGGTTCAAGATCGACGCCGCCCGCCGCGATCTCTCCTACCATCCGCTCGTCTCCATGGCGGACGGCACGGCGGCATTGATCGCCCATTACCGCGCCGGGAACGCATACTGAGCTTCAGTTCCCGCCCGCCCCGACGATGATCGGCACCCGCAGGGGGATTTCGCGGCCGTCGTGATGGCCGCGCAGCCCTTCAATCACCTCGGCCACGCACTCGGCGCGCTCATGTCCCGAAAAACTGTCGAAATACGGCCGCATCGGCGCGGAAACCTCGTATTGCCGCTGCCATAGCTCCTCCGGGGTTCCGGGCCAGGAAATGCGGACGGTGCGGGTTTCCTCCACGACGGACGCAAATCCGGCCGCCCGCAGCTCTCCCCCGAGTTTGCCCGGGGCGGCATAACTGAATTGCTGCGAAACGCCCGGCGGAGGGCAGCGTTTCTTGAACGGCCCCGTGACGAGCCGGATGAATTCGTTCTGTTCGGGCGAGCCCCAGACAAGGAACACGGCGCGGCCCCCGGGCCTCAGCACGCGGCGCACCTCGGCGAGAGCGCGGGCGCTGTCCCAGAAAAACATGATGCCGAGGCGGCAGGTCACCACATCGAACGCAGCGTCGGGGAACGGCAGCGCGTGGGCGTCGGCCGTCGTGCAGGTGACGTTGGTCAACCCATCGCGCGCCGCAAACCCGCGGGCAATCTCCACCATCTGCGGCGCAAAATCAGTGATCACCACCTCGCCGGGGGCGACCCGCCGGGCGATTTCTAGGCCGGGATCACCCGTGCCGCCGGCGAGATCGAGCACGCGTTTTCCCGGCGCGAGGGCCGCATGGGCAAGAAGGGCGGCGTTCAATTCCCGCCAGAAATAGACCGACTTGTCGTGCCAGCGCCACCAGGCCGCGCAGGTGGCGTCGTCGAGCCACTCGGCGCGGACCTTGGCCTCGATCTGGGCGTCGTGCGGCATGGGTCAACGGGTCGGAACGAGGTGCGTGCCGTCCGGCGACAGCTCGGGCTCGCGGATCGTGGGCAAACCGAAGAAAGTCTCGAGCGGGACGAGCGGTTCAACCGCCCGGGCGGAAAGCCCGAGCATGGCTGCAAACAGGACCAAGGGACGCATGGGCGGATGAAAGCCGGATTGCCGTGGAAAATCAACCGCCGCGCTGGGAACCAACACCCAAAGGCAGCCGAGCTGCACGGCTACTTGGCGAACATTTCCCCGAGAATATCCAGAACCGCGTTCGCCGTTTGTTCGTCGAGGCGGCCGAGTTTCTTCGCCAGGCGTTGCTTGTCCACGGTGCGGAGTTGGTCGAGCACCACCTGACCTGATTTGCCTTGGAACACGCACGGCACGCGCGTGGGGTATTCGCGGCCCTTGGTCGTCATCGGTGCGATGATGATGGTGTTGATGTGCGCGTTCATCTCATCGGGCGATATCACCAGGGCCGGACGGGTTTTTCTGATCTCGCTGCCGACAGTCGGATCGAGGTTCACCAGCCAGACATCGAAGCGCTGGACTACCATTCCCATTCCTCCGCGTCGAACCGCGTGGACGCCGGCGGAGCCTCCTGCACCATAAGATCGTCCTTGGCCGCCGCCATGGCGGCAAAGGCTGCGCTCCAATCGGCGCGCGTGGAGTCGACGGGTCGCACGATCAACGCACCATTCTTGGTTTCGAGCTCCACGGTTTCGCCAAAGCCGCAATGCTCCAGCATCGCCTTCGGGATGCGGATGCCGCGCGAATTTCCGATAGGCACAATCTTGGTCTGCATGACCACAAAGTAATTACATCATCACTCTGGGCAAGCGTCAAAACTGTGGTCTGCTACCCGCCACGTTGGCGGACGGCCTCGAAGAGCGTGATGATCGTTGCCATGGCGACGTTGAGCGAATCGGCCTGGCCGGCCATCGGGATGCGCACGAGGGCATGCGCCTCCTTGAGCCAGAATTGACTCAGCCCGTATTGCTCGCTGCCCATCACGATCGCGAGCGGTCCGCGCAGGTCCGTCTGGGTGTAGAGGTGGGGCGTATCCGGCGTCGTGGCGACGATGCGGATGCCCTTCTCGCAGAGCCAGCCGTGCACCGCCGTGGAATCGGAGACGACCAGGGGCACGTTGAACAGCACGCCCGTGGACGAGCGGACGACGTTGGGGTTGAAGATGTCGGTGACGGCGTCGCAGACAATGACGGCGTCCACGCCGGCCGCGTCGGCGCTGCGCAAAATGGTGCCGAGGTTGCCGGGTTTCTCGATCGACTCGACCACGAGCAGGAACGGGTTCGGGCTGAGGGAGAGGTCTCCGAGGCCGCGCTTCCACTGCGGGGCCACGGCGAGCAACCCGTCAGGGCGATCGCGATAGGACACCTTGGCGAAGGCCTCCTTGGACAACTCGAAGAGCTGGGCTCCCGCCTGCCGGGCCTGCTCGAGCAGCGGCCGCTCGTTTTCGCCCAAAAACCAGTCGGGACAGAAATAGACCTCGCGGAGGCGGATGATCTTCTCGAGGGCGCGGCGGACCTCGCGATAGCCCTCGACGAGGAACAAGCCGGTGTCATCGCGCTCGTGCCGCTCGCGCAACCGCACGAGTTGCTTCACGCGCGGGTTCTGCAGGCTGGTGATCTTCTCCGGAGGGCTGGCCACGAAGAAGCACTAAGAGACAGAAAAAGGATTGGGAACCCTTAGTTTTTGTGAATTTTCGTGCGTCTCGTGGCCAAGAAAAAGTCCAACGACCATCCCTTTGCCTATCATGCCGAGATCGAGCTGGAGATTTCCACGCTCACGAATCTCGGCGTCGGCCTCGGGCGGGTGGCATTGCCGAGCGCTCAGCCTTCAGCGCTCAGCCTTCAGCCAACCCAGCCCGCAACGGGCTGGGTAATCATGGTCCCCTTCACGCTGCCGGGAGAAAAGGTGCGGGCGCGCGTCTATCGCAACCACAAGAATTACTCGGAAGCCGACCTGATGGAAGTGCTCGCACCGTCGCCGCACCGCATCGCGCCGCGCTGCCCGCTCTTCGGCGCCTGCGGGGGCTGCCAATACCAGCACCTCGCCTACGCGGAGCAGCTCCGCTGGAAGCAGCGGCAGGTGGAGGAACTGCTGCGGCACATGGCCGGGTTGGACTTCCCCGTTGCCCCGACCGTGCCTTCGCCGCGGGAATTCGGCTACCGGTCGAAGCTCACGCCGCATTTTCAAGCGGGCAGGGCGAACCGTCCCGGTGAGCCGCGGGCCGACGGCTCGTCCGGAGGACTCGCCCTCCCGCCCATAGGCTTCCTGAAGCAAGGAACGCGCTTTGATCTGGTTGATGTGCCGCAATGTCCGATCGCCACACCGGAGATCAACGAGAAGCTGACTGAAGTGCGGGCCAAGACCCGCGCGCGTCTGGCCGCCGGCGAATACAAGCGCGACGCCACGCTGCTGTTGCGCCATGCCCAGGAAGGAGTGGTCACGGATTACGACGCCATCATTCATGAAGTGATTGAAACCACAAGCTGTGGGAGCGCGCTTGCTCGCGAACCGAACCTGTCGCGAGCAAGCTCGCTCCCACAGCAAGCCAGCCAGGCCAAACCGCTCCGTTTGCATTTCCTCGCGCGGGATTTTTTCCAGAACAACCCGTTCATCCTGCCGGCCTTCACGGCCTATGTGCGCGAACAAGCGGCCGCCAGCGGCGCGCGGTGCCTCGTCGACGCCTATTGCGGGAGCGGACTGTTCGCGCTGGCCTGCGCCCCGGCGTTCGGACGCGTGGCCGGCGTGGAGGTGAGCGAAACCTCGGTGAAATTCGCCCGCGAGAACGCCGCGGCCAACGGCATCACCAACGCCACATTCCTCGCGGGCGATGCGGCCACGATCTTCGCCGGGCTCGGGCCGGATTTCCCCGGAGCGGACACCGTCGTGGTCATCGATCCGCCGCGCAAGGGCTGTGATGAGCCGTTCCTCCGGCAGCTCTTTGCCTTCGGGCCACGCGCCGTCGTCTATGTCTCGTGCGACCCGGCCACGCAGATGCGCGATCTCAAGCTCTTCACCGCCGCGGGCTACCACCTGAAGGCCGTGCAGCCCTTCGATCTCTTCCCCCAGACCCGTCACCTCGAATGCGTGATCACGCTGGTGCGCGAGTGAATCCGCCTAATCCTTGAGTTGATTTTTCAGCTTCTTGATCTCGGGCGTGACGGCGGAACAGGAGTCGTTGCCGCAGCCGGGCGAGGATTTTTTCCTCAGCCACGAGCGCAGTAGCAGGCCGGCGGCGAGGGCGACGACGCCGAGGGCGAGGATGGTCTGGAGGTCCGAATTCATGTCAGAAACCCAGGGCGCGGCCCGCCTGGTAGACGAGCAGGCAAAGTAGCCAGGCGGTGCCGGTCATGTAGGCGGTCTGGAAAAGCGGCCAGCGCCAGGAGTTGGTCTCGCGCTTCACGATGGCCAGGGTGCTCATGCATTGCATGGCAAAAACATAGAACACCATGAGCGTAATGCAAACGAGCGGGGTGAAGAGCGCGGCGCCGTCGGGCCAGGTGGCCGCGCGTAGGGCGTCGCGCAAGGGCGTGGTGTCCTCGTCCGCGCCCTCGACGCCGAAGATGACGCCCATCGAGCTGACGAACACCTCGCGGGCGGCGAACGAGGTGATGAGGCCGATACCGATGCGCCAGTCGAAGCCGAGGGGCTTGATGACGGGCTCGAGGAGATGGCCGGCCTGGCCGGCGAAGCTGTGCGCGATCTGCTGGGTGGGCGTGGCGGCGGGATCGGGGTGCTTCGGATAGGTGGTGAGGAACCAGAGCACGATGGAGATGCCGAGGATGATGGTGCCGGCGTTCTTGAGGAAGAGCCAGCCGCGTTCGGCCATCTGACGGAGGATTTCCTTCAGGCGCGGGGGCTGGAACGGCGGCAGTTCCATGATCATGAGTGGCGGGGCGCTCTGGAACAGGGTGCGCTTGAACAGCCAGGCGAAACCGAAGGCGCCGGCGGTGCCGAGGGCATACATCGCCAGCATGATGCCGGCCTTGGTGGCCGCGGGCATGGCCTCGCCCGGCAGGAGCGTGGCGATCATGAGCAGATAGACGGGCAGGCGCGCGGAGCAGCTCATGAGCGGGGCGACGAGGATGGTGACGAGGCGGTCCTTGGCGTTCTCGATGGTGCGCGTGGCCATGATGCCGGGGATGGCGCAGGCATAGGAGCCGAGGAGCGGGATGAAGGACTTGCCGTGGAGGCCGACCTTGCTCATCGGCCGGTCCATGATGAAGGCGGCGCGGGCCATGTAGCCGGTGCTCTCGAGCAGACCGATGAAGAAAAACAGGATGAGGATCTGGGGCAGGAAGATGACGATGCCGCCCACGCCGCCGATGACGCCGTCGGTGATGAGGTCACGAAGGTCGCCGGCCGCCATCGCGCCCTTGACCCTGTCGGCCAGCGACGCGACGCCGGAGTCGATCCAGTTCATCGGATACTCGGCGAGGGAGAAGATGGAGAAGAACACCGCAGCCATCAGGCCGGCAAAAAACAGCCAACCCCAGATCGAGTGGCAGAGGACCGCGTCGACCCGATCGGTGAATGAAAGTCCCTGCTCGGCAGGGCGGCGGATGACGCCCGCGCAGAGACGGTTGATGGCCTCGTAGCGGCTGCGGATCAGCAGGCCGGACCAGTCGGTCCCGTTCTCCTCGAATCTTTTCCTCCAATGCGCGAGGACGGCGGCGGTCTGCGGGCTGTGCGGCGTGGAACCGGCCACGCGCACGGCGTCGAAATCGGTGAGCAGGAGCAGGGCCTCCGCGCGCGCGATGAGCGGCGGGCGGCCGTCGTTTTCGGTGAGCGAAACCTGGAGCGCCCCGACGGCGGGGGCGATGTCGGCCGGCACGTCCCAGCGGTGCTTGGCGAGCGGGAGCTCGATGCGGCTCATGGCGAGGCGCAGGGGCACGAGGCCCTTGCCGTGGACCGCCTCGGTCGGAACGACGGGCACGCCAAGCTCGGCCTCCAGTCGCTGCGGATCGACGCAGATGCCGGCCGCGGCGGCCAAGTCCACCATGTTCAGCGCGATGACAACCGGGCGGCCGAGGTCGAGGACCTGGTGGACGAGGTAGAGGTTGCGCTCGAGGTTGCAGGCGTCGACGACGCAGATGATGCGGTCCGGCTGCGGGGTGTCGGCCCGGCGGCCGAGCAGGACGTCGCGCAACACGGCCTCGTCCGGTGAGCGGGCGGCCAGCGAGTAGGCGCCGGGCAGGTCGATGATCTGGATGGGGCGGCCGTGCTGCGAGTAGGTGATGCCCATCTTCTTCTCGACGGTGACGCCGGGATAGTTGCCGACCTTCTGGCGCAGTCCGGTGAGGGCGTTGAAGAGGGTGGTCTTGCCGCAGTTGGGGTTGCCGACGACGGCGTAGACGGGAGTGCGCTCCGGACCGGTGCCGGGGCGTTTCAAGCCGGCCAGCGTGATGTGGGCGGGGAGCTTCACGGGCGGCGCACCGGAACCGCCGGTTCAGCGGGCGCCGGCCGGCAACGGTTCCACCAGAATGGACATGGCGGCGCCGTGATTGAGGGCGATGCGCGTGCCGTTGACCTCACAGAGGCTGGTGGTGCGGCCGGAAATCTTGGTGACCAAGGCGGCTTCGCCAAAGCCCATCTCGCGCAGGCGCTGGCAGAAGCCCTCGTCGCCCTCGATGGCGCAAATACGCCCCATGGCTCCGGCGGGGAGCTGGCAGAGGGGCGAGCGCGGGTGGATGGCGGACATCGCGGCGTGAAGGAAGGTGAGTTGGCCTCCGGTTTCAACCGGAAAGACCGCGGGGAGTATGGCCCTTCGAACGACGGCAATCCACCCGCTGGCGGCGGGAAATTGGCCGCAAAAGGTCGCTGCGCTGATCGGGGGCCACCCAGAAGGCTCTTCTGCCGGCGCACGCATCCGCCTACGCAGAACTTCGCGAGACAAGAGCGCGCTGCCCCGCAAAGAAAAAGGCCGGGCCGGTAACCGAAGCGGCGGGTCAGCGCTTGCGGCGCTTGACCGCGAGCTGGACGCCGCTGTAGCGAATGAGGCCCTGCAGGTGCTCGTATTGCTGCGGGTCTATGTTCTTCGCCTCCTTCAGCTCCTGCTCGGCACGCTTCATGGCGGCCTCAACGGCATTCTCATCGATCTTCGCCTCATCGATGGCGTGCTCGGCGAGGACACGGACGGTGTCCCCCTCTATCTGGGCGAAGCCGCCGCTGACGGCGAGAAGCTGGGTCGAGGCACCCTTGGTGACGCGCAATTCGCCGTCGGCGACCTGCGTGAGCAGCGGGATGTGGCCGGGCAGCACACCGATCTCGCCCTCGACTGTCGGGACGACGACGGAATCGATGGTGTCGGAATACACCTTCGCCTCGGGCGTGACGATTTCGAGCGTGAGGGGCATGGGGATTACTTCTTGCCGGCGGCGGCGAGCACCTCGTCGATGCCGCCCTTCATGTAGAAATCGGTCTCGGCAACGTCGTCGAGCTGGCCGTCGAGGATCATCTTGAAGCCGCGGATGGTCTCCTTGATGGAAACGTATTTGCCCTGGGTGCCGGTGAAAACCTCCGCGACGGCAAACGGCTGCGAGAGGAAACGCTGGATCTTGCGGGCGCGGTAGACGGTCTGCTTGTCCTCGGGCGAAAGCTCGTCGAGGCCGAGAATGGCGATGATGTCCTGCAGGTCCTTGTAGCGCTGGAGGACTCGCTGGACTTCGCGGGCGACCTTGTAGTGTTCCTCGCCGACGATGTCGGGCTGGAGGGCCTTGGAGGTGGAAGCCAGCGGATCGACGGCGGGATAGATGCCGAGTTCCGCAATGGCGCGCTCAAGCACGATGGTGGAATCGAGGTGCGCGAAGGTGTTGGCGGGCGCCGGGTCGGTGAGGTCGTCCGCGGGGACGTAGACGGCCTGGAAGGAGGTGATGGAGCCCTTCTTGGTGGAGGTGATGCGTTCCTGCAGGATGCCCATCTCGTTGGCAAGCGTGGGCTGGTAACCGACGGCGGAAGGCGAGCGGCCGAGAAGCGCGGACACCTCGGAGCCGGCCTGGGAGAAGCGGAAGATGTTGTCGACGAAGAGGAGCACGTCCTGGTTCTTCTCGTCGCGGAAATACTCGGCCATCGCGAGGGCCGAGAGGGCGACGCGCATGCGGGCACCCGGGGGCTCATTCATCTGGCCGTAGACGAGGGCGACCTTGGATTTGGCGATGTCGTCCTGCACGATGACCTTGGACTCGGACATCTCGTGGTAGAGGTCGTTGCCCTCGCGGGAGCGCTCACCGACGCCGGCGAAGACGGAGTAGCCGCCGTGCGCCTTGGCGATGTTGTTGATGAGCTCCATGATGACGACGGTCTTGCCGACGCCCGCGCCACCGAAGGCGCCGACCTTGCCGCCCTTCACGAAGGGGCAGATCAGGTCGATGACCTTGATGCCGGTCTCGAGGATGGTCGCCTTGACGTCCTGGTCGACGAGCTTGGGCGGCTCGCGGTGGATGGGGTAGCGCTTCTGGTGCGGCACGGCGCCCTTGCCGTCGACGGGGTCGCCGGTGACGTTGAAGATGCGGCCGAGGACGCCCTCGCCCACCGGCACCGAGATGGGGCGGCCGGAGTCGGCGACGGTCATGCCGCGCACGAGGCCCTCGGAAGAGGACATGGCGATGGTGCGGACGACGCCTTCACCAAGATGCTGCTGCACCTCGAGCGTGAGTGTCTCCTTCTTGCCGGCGACGGTGAAGTCGACGGTCAGCGCCTGGTAGATGGGAGGGACGGCGTTCTGGGCGAACTGCACGTCGACGACGGCGCCGATGACTTGGGCGATTTTTCCTTGGTTGCTCATGACGGAAGCGGGTGCGGGGTTGGAAAGATGGGTCTAGGCGGACGCGGCGAACTGGGCGGCGGCGATCTCGAGGATTTCCTGCGTGATGCCGGCCTGGCGGGCCTTGTTGTATTCGAGGGTGAGGTCGCCGATCAGATTGGTGGCGTTGTCCTTCGCGGTCTTCATGGCCACCATGCGGGCGCTGTGCTCGGAGGCCTTGGCGCTGAGGATCAGCTGGTAGACGTAGCGGTTGACGTAGAACGGCAACAGTGCCTCCAGCACGGTCTGCGCGTCGGGCTCGAAGAGCATACCGCGGGTGTCGGCGGCGGGTTTGGCCCCGGTCTCGGCGTGAAGCTGGGCGACGAAGTCAGCGACGTTGGTGAGGGGCAGGACGGGTCGGTGGATCGGCTCCTGCACCAGCGTGTTCTTGAAGCGCGGGTAGATGACTTCGAGCGTGTCGACCGCGCCCTCAAGGTAGAGCTTCACCATGAACTCGACGACGGTCTTGACCTCGGCGAAGGGAACGCGGTCGTGGACGGCGAAATCGGCGAGGACGTCGCGACGCGTGCGCGCGAGGAACTGCGCGCCCTTGCGGCCGATGGCGACGAACTTGGCCGGTCCCTTCACGTCGGTGACGAGCTTGAAGAGGTTGGCGTTGAGCGGGCCGCACAGGCCCTTGTCGGTCGTGACGAGCAGGATGCCACGCGTCTTGACCGGACGTTGCACGAGGAAGGGGTGGAGCGACTCGTCGACGCGGCCGGCAAGCGCGGCGAGCATGTCAGCCATGAGTTGGGCGTAGGGCCGGCCGGCCATGGCGGCCTGCTGCGCCTTCTTCATCTTCGAGGCCGCGACCAGTTCCATCGCCTTGGTGATCTGGCGGGTGTTCTTGACCGACTTGATGCGCCGGCGGATGTCGCGTGTGCTTGCCATCGAGGAATTCTAGTGGGCGGCTGGGTGTTCGGTTCGTCCGGAGGTCGTTATTTCGCAGCGAAGCTGTTCTTCCACTCGTCGCAGGCGGCCTTCAGGCCGGCCTCGATCTCGGCGTCGAGGGCGGCCTTGGTGCGGATGGTGGCGAGGAGGGCCTCCTTGCGGCTGGTGAGGAAGTCCTTCAGCGAGTTGGAGGCGGCGACGATGTTCTTCACCTCGATGGAATCGAAGTAGTTTTTCTGCAGGGCCCAGAGGACGGCGGCCTGCACCTCGATGGCGATGGGGTTGAGCTGCGGCTGCTTGAAGAGCTCGACGATGCGGGAGCCGCGGTCGAGGGTGGCCTTGGTCTTGGCGTCGAGGTCAGAGCCGAACTGGGCGAAGGCGGCCAGCTCGCGGAACTGGGCCAGCTCGCCCTTGAGTTTGCCGCCGACCTGCTTGGTGGCCTTGATCTGCGCGGCGGAACCGACGCGCGAGACGGAGAGGCCGACGGAAACGGCGGGGCGGATGCCCTGATTGAAGAGGTCGGTCTCGAGGAAGATCTGGCCGTCGGTGATGGAGATGACGTTGGTCGGGATATAGGCGGACACGTCGCCGGCCTGCGTCTCGATGATGGGGAGGCCGGTGAGCGAGCCCTTGCCGGCCAGGCGGGCCGAGCGCTCGAGCAGGCGGCTGTGCAGGTAGAACACGTCGCCGGGATACGCCTCGCGACCGGAGGGGCGCTTGAGGATGAGCGAAATCTGGCGGTAGGCGACGGCGTGCTTGGAGAGGTCGTCGTAGACGATGAGGGCGTCCATGCCGTTTTCCATGAACCACTCGCCCATGGCGGCGCCGGAGAAGGGCGCGAGGTATTGGTTGGCGGGGTTGTCGGCGGCGGGGGCGGAGACGATGATGGTGTATTCGAGCGCGCCGGCGACCTCGAGGGCGGCGATGGTGCGGGCGACGTTGGACTGCTTCTGGCCGACCGCGACGTAGATGGAATACATCGGGCGGAAGTTCTTGTCGCCCGAGGCGAGGCCGACCTTGTTGATGCGGGCCTGGTTGATGATCGTGTCGATGCAGATGGTGGTCTTGCCGGTGCCGCGGTCGCCGATGATGAGCTCGCGCTGGCCGCGGCCGATCGGGATCATCGAGTCGATGGCCATGATGCCGGTGAAGACGGGCTGGCTGACGGACTTGCGGACGATGATGCCGGGGGCGATCTTCTCGACGGGGTAGAATTCCTTGGCGTCGATGGGGCCCTTGCCGTCGACGGGGCGCCCGAGGGCGTCGACCACGCGGCCGAGCAGGGCCTTGCCGACGGGGACGGAGAGGAGCTTGCCGGTCGTCTGGACCTCGTCGCCTTCCTTCAGGCCGGAGACGTCGCCGAGGACGACGCAGCCGACCTCGTCCTCCTCGAGGTTGAGGGCGATGCCGATGGCGCCACCGGGGAACTGGACCATCTCGTTATACATCACGTCGGAGAGGCCCTCGATCTTGGCCACGCCGTCGGCGACGGTCCGGATGGTGCCGGTGTTCTTCTTGACCGCCTTGGTGGAGAGCTTGGCGATCTGTTGTTCGATTTGTTCGATGACGTTGCTCATCGGGAGTTGGGTTGAAGTTGGCGGGGGTTAGACGGAGGCGGAGAGGGTGGCGAGCTGGCCGGCGACGGACGACTCGTAGACATCTGAGCCGACGCGGACGCGGAGGCCGGCGAGGAGCCGGGGATTGGGACGGGCGACGGAGGAGATGGACCGGCCGTATTTCCGGGTCATGGCGATCTCGATCATCCGGAGCGTGGCGTCGTTCAACGGGCCGGCATGCTCGACCACGGCGCGGGATCGGGCGATCTCGGCGCTGACGAGACGGTGGTAATTGCGGAGCAGCGCGAGCGGGTGGCGGGGCGAGTGCTTCTCGATCCAGCCGAGGACGCCGGCGACACGCTCGGCGGACACGGCGCCGTCCACGACGCTGAGCTTGAAGAGCTGCTTGGCCAGGCGCTTGGTCTGTTTGTCGGCGGCCATCAGACGGTCGTGAGCTCCTTGGTGGCGGTGTCGTTGTAGGCGGCGCGGTCGGCGTCGGAGAGCCTCTTGGCGAGGACGCGTTCGGTGGTGGCGACGACGAGGCGGGCGATTTCGCTGCGGGCCTCGTTGAGCATCTTCTTGTGCTCGAGTTCAATCGCCTGCTGGGCCTTGGCGAGGAGATCGGCGGCGCGGGCGAGGGCCTCGGCCTGCTGCCTGTCGCCGAAGTCCTTCGCAGCCTTGCGGGCCTCGTCGACGATCTTCTGGGCCTCGAGCGAGGCGTTCTTGAGGATGCCGGCGCTCTCCTGCTGGGCGGCGGCGAGCTTGGCCTGCATCTCGGCGGCGTATTTGAGGCCGTCGTCGATCTTCTTGTTGCGCTCCTCCATCGTGACGATGGTGGGCTTGATCGCGAACTTGTAGAGGACGCCGAAGAGGATCAGGAAGCTGATCACCTGCATGACGACATACTTCGGCTCGATGCCGAATTTCTCGGCGAGGCCGGCTTCGGCGGCAGCAGCGTGGGCGTCAGTGGCGGCGAGAAGGAGGGTCGTCAGCATGGCGGGAAAGGGAGGGCGGCGCGGGCGGGGCCGCGCCGCCGGTGAAGGGTTACTTACTTGGCGAGGAACAGCGCGAGGATGCCGAGACCTTCGGCGAGCGCCATACCGATGATGGCCTGGACGAGGATCTTGCCGGAGGCGCCGGGGTTGCGGCCGACGGCCTCGGCGGCCTTCTGGCCGATAAGACCGACGCCGAGGGCGGCGCCGAGCAGACCGAACGCGCTGGCGATGTTGCCAGTGATTTCAGCGATGAGCGGATACATGTGGTGGATGGGTTGGTGGTTGTGGTTGCCGCCGTGCGCACGCGGGGCACGCTCCCGGCGGAAAATTCTAGTGGTGGGCCTCGGCGTGGTCTCCCTCGTGGGCGTGATCGTGATCGTCGCCGTGGTTGCAGATGAGGCCGATGTAGACGGAGGATAGCAGCGTGAAGACGAGGGCCTGGATCAGGCCGACGAGCAGCTCCATGAAGAAGAAAACAGGGAAAAAGCCGGTGCCGTGGAGGAGGTTTTCTCCGCCGAAGACGTTGCCGAAGAGCCGCACCGACAGCGTGAACGGCCGGATGACGATCGAGAACACCTCGATGAAGCCGACGATGAGGAACACGAGCGAAAGCACGGGATAGAGCCAGCCGGGCGTCTCCTTCTTGTCGGCCTTGTTGCCGAAGAGGTCCCAGAGGATGAGCTTCGGGCCGGCGTATTTGAAGATGATGATGAGGTAGGCGCCGAAGGAGATGAGCGCGAGGGCGATGGTGCCGTTGAAGTCGGAGTTGTGCGGACGGATCCAGGGCTTGGTGAGATGAAATTGGCCCTGCGCGTCTTCATAACCGGAGCCGATGGTGCCGACGCCGGGCAGCAGGCCCATCCAGTTATGGATGAGAATGAACACGAACAACGTGACGAGCAGCGGGAAGGCGGCGGGGAAGGCCTTCTTGCCGACGATGGGCTCGAAAAGTTCGCGCAGGCCCTGGATGAGCGATTCGACGACAGCCTGGCCCTTGGTCGGCAAGAGCTGCGGTTTGCCGACGAGCCACAAGAGGCCGAAGATGATCAGCGCCGAAATCGTCCAACCGGTCACCATGCTGTTGGTGATGATCCAGCCGCCGCCCAGATCGAACAGCGGCGCGGCCTTGGGAGAGACGCCTTCCGCGCGGACGGTAGCGGCGGCGGCGAGAGCGACGAGGAGGCTGGCTAGTTTCGTGGTGTTCGGCATCTGTGCAGTCGTGGGACCGACGGGCGAAAGGGCATCTAGGTAGGTTTTCACTCGGAAAGGCGTCAACCTTTGAAATCCGAATTCTGCATCGGAAGGCCGATTCATTAGGGCCGGAGCGTAAATTTCCGGCCCTGACTTATGATTCGCGCGGATGCGCGCTTGCGCTGGCTTCGGGCCGGCGCAAGGTGGAGCCGTGGCAGAACGGTCCCCTGACATCCTCGCCCGCACCGCGCAACCCCGCTACCCGAACGGCGAGCGCAAGCTCGCGCGCGATGTCTTCACGCAGGCGACTTGGGTGCTGTTAGGGGCGGCAGCCCTGGCGCAACTGCTACTGTTGGTCTGGCTGGATGTGTTGTCCTGAGCGCGATGAGTGAATGGTATGAGGGCGCGCGCGCCTGAAAGACCGTCTCGTGTTCCATGGGCCAGGGTGCGGCGGGATCGATGCGCCAAGCGGATGTGCTGCGGATGCGGGCTTCGGCCTCCCGGAAGTATTCCGTGTGGTCGGTGCGAAAATAGAGGGGTGTCCCCTCCCCCGCCCGCGCGGCCAAATCCTCGAGAAACTCCGGTCTCAGCAGCCGGTTTTTGTTGTGCCTCGCTTTGGGCCAGGGGTCGGGAAAGAGGATCCATACTTCGGCCAGCGTGACGCCGTCGGGCAGCGCATGCAGCACCTCGCGCGCCTCGGCGCGGACGAAATGGCAATTTGAGAGCCGGGCGTGGTCGCGTTTCTTGTTCGCCCGCTCGATGCGCTCGATTTGGATGTCGACCCCGAGGCAGAATTTCTCCGGGTGCTCGGCCGCATAGCGCACAAGGAAGTGGCCGTGGCCGCTGCCGATTTCCCAGGTGATCGGCCGCGGGGCCGGCAGAAGCGCGGCCAAGTCGCGGCGCAGCTGGTCGCGGCGCTCGGCAATACGGGCAAGGAAGTCGGGTTTCAGGGACACGGCTGCGATTGCGGAGAGGCTCCCGGCGCCTGCAACAGCGAATGACACCGCGGGGGCGGCTCAGCCCCCGTTGCCCGCGCGCGTTCTGGCCGCCACGCGCACCATCAGGATGCTCAGGTCGGCCGGATTGACCCCGCTGATGCGCCCGGCCTGACCCAAGGTCAGCGGGCGGAGCTGCTGGAGTTTTTGCGCGCTTTCCCGGCGCAGCCCGGGGATGGAAAGATAGTCCATGTCTGCCGGCAGTCGGATTTTTTCCGCTTCCCGCAGCTTGGCGATCTGCCGGTGTTCGCGCTCCAGGTAACCCCGATGCATCACACGGTAGAGCACCTCCTCCTGCACGGCCACTGATTGACTTTTGAAGTCTGCCGGAAGTTCGGTTTGTGGAAGCCCGCGGCGGATTGCATCAGCCCATGTGCCGCCTTTGGTCTTTTCCTTTTCCAAGTTCGCCACCCATTGATCGATCAAGGATATTTTTTGGGATATATTATTTAACCTATTGTTTGATAATAGTTTGTGATAATTGGCGTGCTCGTATAGCCGAAGTTCTGCGCTGCCGTGGTTAAAGAGGAGGCGGTGCTCGGCGCGGCTGGTGAACATACGATAGGGTTCGGTCGTTCCCTTGGTCACCAGATCATCAATCAGAACTCCAATATACCCCTCATGGCGGCCGATGATCATGGGTTGCCCGCCCCTCACCTTTTGGACCGCATTCACCCCCGCCACCAAGCCCTGACCGGCCGCTTCTTCGTATCCCGAAGTGCCATTGATCTGCCCGGCAAAGAACAGCCCCTCCACCTTTTTGGATTCCAAGGAAGGCCAGAGTTGTTGGGGGGGCGCAAAATCGTATTCGACCGCATAGGCGGGCCTAAGGAGCACTGCCTTCTCCAAGCCAGGAATGCTATGGACGAGCTCGATTTGGACATCCAGGGGGAGGCTCGTCGAAAGGCCGTTGATGTAATACTCATTGGTTGTCCGGCCCTCGGGCTCCAGATAAAGCATGTGTCTCGGTTTGTCTGCGAACCGGACGATCTTGTCCTCAATGCTCGGGCAGTAGCGGGGCCCTACTCCCTCAATCTGCCCGGAATACATGGCCGACTTGTGCAGGTTATTCGATACGATCTCCGCTGACCGCGTTGTGGTATAGGTTATCCAGCAGGACACTTGTTCCCGGCCCGGCTCCCATCCGAGCCGCTTTTCGCCCGTGTGTTCCACATGGAACAGCGGGTTGTTTTCCCGGGTATCGTGGAAGGCAAAAAGCGTGGGCTTGGCGTCGCCCTTCTGCTCCTGAAGAACCGAAAAGTCGATGCTCCTGCCCAAGATTCTCGGAGGGGTTCCTGTCTTCAGGCGTTGCAGCTCAATGCCGGCTGACAAAAGACTGTTGGACAGGGTCTTGGCGCTAAAGTCCCCCAGCCTGCCGCCCTCGTTCTTGTTCTGCCCAACATGCATCAGGCCGCGCAGAAACGTGCCCGTTGTAATAACCACCGCCTGGGCTCTAAATTCAATGTCCAGGTTCGTTGTGCAGCCAACGACTCGCCCCTTCTCGAAAAGCAGCCCCGTCACGGTCGCCTGAAAGATCTGCAGGTTGGGTTGTAGTTCAAGCGTATGCTTTAGGCGAAACTGATAGGCTTTCTTGTCACATTGCGCCCTGGGCGACTGCACGGCGGGGCCCTTGGATTCGTTGAGCAGCCTGAACTGGATCGCGGTTAAGTCGGTGTTGATGGCCATTTCCCCACCAAGCGCATCGATTTCACGGACGATCTGGCCCTTGGCCAGTCCCCCGATTGCCGGATTGCAGCTCATCTGGGCGATGGTGTCTATATTGCCGGTAAGGAGCAGGGTGGAGGCCCCCATGCGCGATGCGGCCAAGCAAGCCTCCACACCGGCGTGACCTGCCCCACAAACAATAACGTCAAATTCCGTTTTCAAATTCGTATCAAAATTAGTATTTCGACATCAATCTACTTACCGATGCAAAAAGAGGCGAACAGCCGATCTAGGATTCGCTCGTTGTCCAACTTTCCTGATATTTCGCCGATTGCTGCCATGGATTCCCTTAAATCGCTGGCCAACAATTCTATGGGCTTTTTTTCTTTCATGCCGATCGCCGCGTCCTGAAACCCTTTGTGCGCGCGAGCGAGTGCTTCGGCATGGCGGGCACTGACTGCCAGTTGGTCTTCGCCAATCGCAAGGGCGAATCCTTCGGACAATTGCTCGATCCGCTTCATCAGATCATCCAGACCATCTCCGGTCTTGGCGGAAAATTTGATCGCCGGGATATTTTCCTTGGTGCCCGTGGGTGCGCGATAGCTTGGGAGATCGCTTTTATTCGCGACCAAAACCGTGTTTTTTTGATTCAGGCACTTGGCCGCCGCAGGCGGAAGCAGGGGCAGGGGGCGTGTCCCGTCTACCACCCAGAGAAACAGGTCGGCCTGTCCGATTTGCTCGAGGGACTTTTCCATGCCCATCTGTTCAATCTCACTCCCGGGCTCCCGGAATCCGGCCGTATCCACGAGCCGCAACCAATGTCGCCCGACGACCCATTCCGCCTCGATGTAATCGCGCGTGGTCCCGGGCTCGGGGCTGACCAGCACCCGGTTTTCACCCAACAGCCGGTTCAGCACGCTGCTTTTGCCCGCGTTGGTCTCGCCGACGATGACTGTCCGGATGCCATGCCGCAGCATCTCGCCGTAATGACCGGTCGCCACGAGCCGGGCGGTTTCGCTCGCCAAATCATCGATCTCCCGGAGCACAAAATCGCGGTCCTCCGGGGGCAAATCCTCCTCGGGAAAATCGATGTAGGCCTCGAGGCGCGCGAGCACGTCCACCAGTTTTGCCGTGAGCCGGGCCAGGTGTCGGCCGAGCGCGCCGCGCAGCTGCCGGTTCGCGGCCTCCAGCGCGGCCTCACTGCGAGCGTGAAGCAGATCCATCACGGCTTCGGCCTGCGTCAGCTCCAGGCGGCCGTTCAGAAAGGCCCGTCGCGTGAATTCACCGGGCTCCGCCCAGCGACACCCACGCGCCACCAGATCGTCCATGATTTTCCGCACAATAAACGGATTGCCGTGGCAGCTGATCTCCAGCGTGTCCTCGCCGGTGTAGCTGTTCGGTCCGGCGAAGAAAACGCCGACCACATCGTCCACGATCGCGCCGTGCCGATCCCGAAAATCGCCGTGCACGGCCGTGCGGGGCAGGGGAGTGGCCCCGAAAATCTCCCGTGCCAGCTCGCCCGCCCGGGGGCCGCTGGCCCGCACCAGAGCGATCGCCGATACGCCAGTTGGTGTGGCCGGCGCGGCGATGGTGTCCGTCGACGAAAGCATCCGGCAACGCAATCGCAGGGTCCAATCCAAGGCAAAAAGAAATCCGTGCGGATGACCGTGAATCGGAATCCATCCCCAGGACATGCACCTTCTTCACGGCTGCAATTGTCCGGAAATCATCCCATGTTCGGCCGGTATGGGCCTTGAAGCCAGCTGTTCTCTCCGCCTCGGTCGCAAGACCCACCCCGGCAAGGCGCACCTCGATACCGAAAAGCTCACGTTTCGCGGCGGGGCTCGGCTCGATATTTTTCTCAAGTCCGTGAAATCCGCCGAGGTGGGGAAGGGAGGAGTGCTCGTCATCACCCACGACGGTCCCATTGCCACGCTCATGCTCGGTGATCGCACCACCGCCGAGAAATGGGCGGTGAAAATCCGCCATCCACGCAGTCTCGTCGACAAGCTGGGCCTCAAGCCCGGCCAAAAAGTGGCCGTGCTCGGGGTCGACGATCCGGTGTTTCTGCGCGAAGCCACCATGCGCCTCGGCGCCGCGCCCGCCACCCAACCCGGAAGCGGCCTCGACATCATCTTCTACGCCGCCGACCGCGCATCGGAACTGGCGAAGCTGAAATCGCTCAAATCACGCCTCCAGCCCGCCGGGGCCATCTGGGTCGTTTCACGCAAGGGCAAGACGGCCACGATCAAGGACGTCGACGTGATGGCGGCCGCACGTGCCGCCGGCCTCGTGGACAACAAGGTGTGCAGCTTCTCCGAGACCCATACCGCGCTGCGTGTGGTCATCCCGCTGGCTGCACGTTCCAAATAGAAAAGCCGCCGCGATTCGCGACGGCTTCGCCCGGAACGGCCAGCGTGCTTACTCTTGCGCGTCGCCGGTCACGGGGTCGCCGGGCTTCACGCTCACCTTGGCGAGGATGGCCTGCTTGATCTTGTCGGCGAGTTGCGGGTTCTGCTTGAGCGCATCCTTCGCGGCTTCGCGGCCCTGGCCCACGAGTTCACCGTTGAAGGCGATCCAGGCGCCCTTTTTCTCAAGCACCTTGTGGTCGAGGCCGAGGTCGAGCAGCGAGCCGGTGGCGGAGATGCCCTCGTCATACATGATGTCGAACTCGCACTCGGTGAACGGCGGGGCGACCTTGTTCTTCACCGCCTTGATCTTGGTGCGGTTGCCGATGACACGGCCCTCGGGCGTCTTCAGCTGGTCCTTGCGGCGGATGTCGAGGCGGATCGAGGCGAAGAATTTCAGGGCGCGGCCGCCGGAGGTCGTCTCGGGGTTGCCGAACATCACGCCGATCTTCTCGCGGATCTGGTTGGTGAAGATGCACACGCAGTTGGTCTTGCTGACGACGGCGGTCAGGCGGCGCATGGCCTGCGACATCAGGCGGGCCTGCGCGCCGACGGTGGCGTCGCCCATCTGGCCGTCGAGCTCGGCCTTGGTGGTGAGTGCGGCGACGGAGTCGAGGATGATGACGTCGATGGCATTCGACCGGATGAGCGTCTCCATGATGTTGAGCGCGTCCTCGCCGCTGTCGGGCTGGGAGACGAGCAGGTCGTCGAGGTTCACGCCGACGACCTTGGCGTATTTCGGATCGAGCGCGTGCTCGACGTCGATGAAGGCGGCGAGTCCGCCCCGGCGCTGGGCCTCGGCGATCACGCTCAGGCAGAAGGTGGTCTTGCCGGAGGACTCCGGGCCGTAGATCTCGATGATGCGGCCGCGGGGCAGGCCACCCACGCCGAGCATGAGGTCGATGGCGAGCGACCCGGTCGAGAGCGTCTCGACCTTCATCTTGGTCGCGCTGCCGAGGCGCATGATGGAGCCCTCGCCGAACTGCTTCGTGATGGAGGAGACGGCGAGGTCGAGATTCTTGCGGGTGGCGGCGTCGGGGGCGGGGGCGGGGGCCTTGGTTTCGGCCTTGGGGGCTTTGTCGGCGGTTTTGGACATGGTGAGATCGTATCTGAGGTTGGGCGCTAGCTTAACACGGGGCGTGACAGCGTTATGTCAGCAGCTTCGCTTCCACCTGATAACGCGCAAGCGCGGAGTGATCTTTCAGGCTCCAGGTGCAGCGGGCCGGTTGACGCCGAAGGCGAAAAACACGGCAAGGAAGATGAGGGCGAGGCTGACCGCGTAGTTCCACTTCAGTTTTTCGCCCAGCACGGACCAGGCAAAACCCACGAACACCACCAGCGTTATGACCTCCTGTATGATCTTCAGCTCGTAACCGGTGAACTTGCCGTAGCCGAACCGGTTCGCCGGCACCATCAGGCAGTATTCCACGAACGCGATACCCCACGAAACAAGGATGACCGCCCACAGCGGCTTGTCGTGGAACCATTTCAGGTGCCCATACCACGCGAAGGTCATGAACACATTGGAAAGGAACAGGAGGACGATGGTGGCCATGCGCCCGCATGATGCGCCGCGCCCCCGTGTCCGCTAGGCGAAAACCGTCACTCCGTCAGCGAATAGACCGCGAACGAGGGCAGCCAATGGGCGCGGTGGAAATCCTCCTCGCTCAGCAGGGGCAGCGAGGCGGCATAGTGGGCGAGGGCGGCGTTGTGCACAAGGCGGCCGCGCGGGTCGTCGGCCGGAATCATGGCCGCCAGCCGCCGCCAGACCCACGCCTTGTTGAGGTTGAGACCGATGAGGTGGGCGATCTTCGGGTCGGTCGGGTCGCTGACGGGCGCGGGCTGCAGCACGCCCGCCGGCTGCCCGTCGGCCAGCCGCGGCAGGAACTTGCCGAACCAGACGAGGAACTGGTCGCGCGGCAGGATGCGCGCCATCAACCCCGCCTCGGTCAGGCACGGTGAGAAAAAATCCTCGCCCGACGGCTCGTAGTGCGCCGGGTAGTCGGTGTCGTGCCCGAACCAATAGGCGGCGCGCGCCGTGCAGAGCAGCTTCATCTCCTGGTCGTCGTGCGCGCGGGCGTGGCCGAGCGCGAGCGCCACCGCCACCGCCGTGTTGCCGTGCACGCCGTTGCGGACCGGATGCGTGAGGTTCCGCAGGTAGCGCATGAAGCCTGCGCGGATGTAGTCCACGAGCGGGTCGAGGTTGCGCTCCAGCTCCCGGTCGTAGCCGCCGATCTCCTGCGCGAGCTTGAGAAACCAGGCCCAGCCGTAGGGCCGCTCGAAGAACTGCCGGCCCGGCGCGCGGAAATACTCCGCCTCCGCCTCCATGTTCCCGCGCGTCAGATGCCCGCGCAGCACGCGGTCGATCTCGGCGCGTTCGGGCAGGTCCGGGAACATGAGGGCCAGTCGCGCCAGCATCCAGTGCTGGTGGACGCACGAGTGCCAGTCGTAGCTTCCGAAAAACGCCGGATGCAGCGCGCGCACGTCGCGCACGTCGTCCGGGCCGTTGAGCATGTGCTGGATGAGGTGCGGGTATTCGCGCCGCACATTGGCCAACCCCAGCCGGGCGAAGGCCGAGGCTTGGGCGGGTGCGAGGGTGGGGAAGGGCGCGGGCAACGGCCCCGACCCTAGGGCGCGAAACTTTCAGTTGAAGAAGAAAAGCGTCCGCCTATGGTGCGCCACGCCCAAACACTCCCTTTCCGATGAAGATCAAAGCCTATCTCAAGCCGCATTGCGGATGGTCCCACGGGGTCCGCGCCATCATGCGCAAATACAACCTCGAGTTCGAGGACATCGACATCATCAACCACCGCGCCAACTACGAGGAGATGGTGCGCAAATCCGGCCAGCCCCTCTCGCCCTGCGTCGAGATCGACGGCGTCATGCTCGCCGACGTCTCCGGCGAGGAGGTCGAGAACTACATGCTCGCAAACGACCTCGTGAAACCCACCGACGCCGCGACCGATGTCGCCACCAACGCCGGCTGTTCCGACGAGGAACACGCCCGCATGCAGGCCAAGCCCGTGCGGTTCTTCTGAACCCGATTCCCGGTTCCATCTGGAGTCAGGGCGGGGTCGCCGGATCCCGCCTTCTTGTTTTAGCCCGGTCGCCTGGATCCCGACGCTGTTGTGCGGGCGTTCCGCCGTTGGCACGTCTCGCACGGGCGGTGTAATCCGCACCCACCGACCCGCGTCATTAAGGTCATGTCGGCCCGGATCGCCCCAAAAATCAACCGGTCCGGCATCTGCCTGGAAATTTTCCGAAAGAAACCGTCCGGTTGCCACGTTACGGTGTCATGCGTGCCATACTCCTGGGCGGTCTGCTGACGACTCTGGCCGGTGCTGCCGGCTGGCCGACAGACCCTCGCTTCACCCGAGTAACCGAGATTCACGCCGTCGCGGACGGAATTGCCCTGGTCGTCATGCTGGACGGCAAGGTCGTCCACGAAGATTATCGTGCTGATACCGGTCCCGGTCACGCCGCGGAGCTTGCGTGCGGGACGAAGAGCTTTGCCGGGGTCCTCGCCCTGTGTGCAGAAGAAGACGGGCTGCTCTCGCTCGATGAGAGGGTGTCCGACATACTTGAGGAATGGCGTGACGACGCCCGCCGTGAAATCACCATCCGCCAGCTGTTGACGCTCACGAGCGGGATTCCGGGCGGACAGATCGGCCAACCTCCTTCCTATGCAGAAGCGATCCAAGCCGACGCCGTGGCCCAACCCGGCGAGCTTTTCTCATACGGTCCGCAGCCTTTCCAGGTTTTTGGCGAGGTCTTGCGGCTGCGGCTCGGGGCAACCCAAGAATGCGTGGCCGGTTACCTGGACCGCCGCATTCTCTATCCACTTCGCATCAAACCAGCCGGGTGGAAACGTGATGAAGCCGGACACCCCTACTTGTCGAACGGCGCGCGCCTTACCGCGCGCGATTGGGCGAGATTCGGCGAAATGATCCGGCGCGACGGACAGAACGTTCTTCCCCCTGGCAAGCTGGCGCAATTATTCGTCGGCACCACAACCAATCCGGGCTACGGCGTCACATGGTGGCTGCCCGCGCAAGGCCCCGTTGGGGCGGTCATCAGTCGCGATGTGATTGATGACACCCTGCCGCGCGACATCCGGCTCGCCGCCGGCGCAGGGGGGCAACGCCTCGTGGTCATCCCCTCGCTCAAGCTCGTTGCGGTGCGTCTCGCCCCTGCGCGCTTGCACGAGGGCAGTTTCGACGAACGTGCGTGGTTGCGCGAACTGGTCGTCGCCGCCCGGGCGGAACCGGGCAAAATCTGAAGGTTCAGCGTTGAAAGTTGGGCTCTGCGCGCCGACATGGACGCTGCGCCATGCCCTCCAAACCCATCCCCGGATCCTCCGGCGACGTGCTCACCTGCCTGCCTTCGGCCTACGCACCGCACCGCGCCACCGGCTTGCTCCACCTGCCACGCTTCCTCGCCAAGTGCAAATACGTGAAGCAGCACGGCGCGCTCCCGCCCAGCTACGCCAAGAACTACAAGCGCGGCATGGACCGCTTTCTCTGCCTGCACCTCGGCATCGACCCCAACGCCGTCGAGCGGATCGTGCACGAGTGCATGGACGCCGGCCTAGGTGATGACGAGATCGACCGCCGCCTGCTCGCGCTTTTTCCGAAGGATCTCCGGGTCGCCAAGTGGAACCGCGAATACGTCCAGAAGGGCATGACGCCCTCCGGCCGCGATTTTCTCAAGGAGGCCCTCACCGTCATGGGGTGCCCAGACCGCACCGCCGACATCATCAGCGTCACCGACCTGATGGAGTTTGATGAGGGGCGGATCGATTAGCGCCGCCTTCGTCTTCAAACGGCGCGACGGTCACGAGAACCGGCCGGGGCTTGCGCGGCAGCCAGCGCGGGACGCGGTTGAGATAATCGCTGTATTCGGCGCCGAAACGCAGGCGCAGGTTGTCCTCCTCGTAGAACACGACGAAGAGGTGGAACGCGCACGCGAGCACGACGGTGTAGAGCCCGAGCACCGGCCGCTGCCAGAAGACCGCCTCGCCGGCCGCGATCGTGAGCACGCCGAGATACATCGGGTTGCGCACCCAGGCATACAGTCCGCGATGCACGAGTTTCTTCGGTTCGTCGACGGGAGCGGGCGTGCCGTGGTTGCGCGCGAAATGCCACACGCAGTGCAGGTAGACGCCGGCGCCGGCGCCAAAGAGCAGGAGCCCGATGCCATGCCACCAAGCGATCGTCTCCGGCCAGACAGGGCGGCGCATCAGGAAATAATGCGGCACCCAGCCGACGACGAATCCCGGCACGAGGATCGTGAACAAAAGGTTCTTGAGGAAGAGAACCAAGGCGGGGCTGGATTGCGCGCAAGCTTGCGCGCCGGCCCGTCGGGGTCAAGGAGCCGGGCGTTACGGCCCGGGGGCGACCGGCAGCTCGAACCAGAAAACGGCGCCGCCCGCCGCGGGAAAATCCGCGCCCACGCGGCCGCCTTCCGTCTCGATGAGCTGCTTCACGATGGCCAGTCCGAGGCCCGTGCTTTCCTCGCCGCCGGTGGGGCGGACGCTCAGGCGCGCGAAGTCCGTGAAAAGCCGGTCGCGCTCGGCCGGGGGCACGCCGGGACCGTTGTCGATCACCGCACTGCGCACGCGCTCGTCGTCCGCCGTCGTGCGCACGATGATCTGCCCGCCTCCGGGCAGGAACTTGATGGCGTTGCTGAGGTAATTGGTGAAGGCTTGGTAGGCGTGCCCCGAGTCGCACTGCACGGGGGGCAGGGGATGGGCGAGTTCGAGGTCCACGCGGATCCCCTTCCGTTCGGCCGCCGGCTCGTTCTGGGCGACAACCGCCGCGGCGACGAGGTTGAGGTCGGTGCGCCCGCGACCCGCGCGGTCCTCGGCCTCGGGCCGGCGCACGTTGAGGAAGGTGTCGATGATGCGCCGCATCTGCCGCGCCGATTCGTGGATGTTGTCGAGGTATTCGGAGGCTTCGCCGGAGACGCCCTTCCTTTTGGCCAGCTCGCCGGACATGAGGATCAGCGAAAGCGGGTTGCGGAGGTCGTGCGCGGCGATGCGCATGAAACGCTCCTTCAGGGCCAGCTCCTGCTCGAGTTCCCGCTGCAGGCGGCGGAGCGTCATGTGCGCCTGGATGCGGGCCAGCGCCTCCTCGTGCTGGATGGGCTTGGTGATGTAGTCCACCGCGCCGACGCCGAAGGCCTTCACCTTCTCCGCCGTGTCGTGCAGGGCCGTCATGAAGATGACGGGCACGTCGCGCGTGGCGGTGCGGGCCTTGAGGCGGCGGCAGGTCTCGAAACCGTCGATCCCCGGCATCATCACGTCGAGCAGGATGAGGTCGGGGAGGGTGCGCGTGGTCTGCTCGAGCGCGTCCTCGCCGTCCTCCGCGACGAGCAACTGGTGGCCGGTGCCGGCGAGCGCGTCCACCAGCACGCTGATGTTGGCGGGCGTGTCGTCGACGATGAGGATGGTCTCGGGCATGGTGGAAACGCTCAGGCGAAGGGTTGGGCGCTGCCGCCGGGCCGGTAACGCGCCACATACTGGCGGATGGCCTTCATCTTGAACCGGGCGGCGAGGTCGATGATGACGTGGGCGAAAGGCGCGAGGTGCGGGTCGCGCTCCGCCATCTTCTGGGCGTAGGCGCGGACTCCGACGACGTCGCCCTTGCTGGCCAGCTCGTGGATGGCGTCGGCGTCGGCCGGTGCCGGCGGGTGGTCCGTCGCGGGAAACGGCGAGGCGGTCTCGCCGGCGTCGGCAAATTCCCACACGAGGCCGAGCTGCCGCTCGATGGCGCCGAGCAGCTGGCCTTCGCGCAGCGGCTTGGGGAGGAACTCGGCGCAGCCTGCCTCGAGGCAGGCCTGGCGGTCGCTCTCGAAGGCGCTGGCGGACATGCCGACGATCTTGGTGTCCGTCGCGGGCAGCGCGGCGCGGATGGTTCGCGCGGCGCCGAAGCCGTCGAGCCGCGGCATCTTGAGGTCCAGCGCGATGAAGTCCGGCCGCCAGGCCAGCGCCTTCTCGACCGCCACGGCGCCGTCCTCCGCGCCCTGCACCTCGAAGCCCAGGGGTTCGAGCAGGTCGCGCAGCATCTGGCGGTTGGCGGCGTGGTCGTCGGCCACCAGCACCTTGCGGCGCGGGCCGATGTAGCCGGTGATGCGCCGCGCCGCGGGGACGGGGGCGGCGTCCCCGGCATCGCTGCACGGCAGCGCGATCTCGAACCAGAAACGGCTGCCCCAGCCCGGGCGGCTCTCGACGTGCAGCCGGCCGCCCATCTGCTCGACGATGCCGCGGCTGACATTGAGTCCGAGTCCCGTCCCCTCGGCGTGGCGCGACTGGTCGCCGATCTGCGCGAAGGGCTCGAACAAACGCGTGAGGTCGGCCGGTTCGATGCCCGGTCCGGTGTCGCTGACGGAAAAGCGCACCCGGTCGCCGGCGCGCTCGACGGAGAACACCACGCTGCCGCGCTGGGTGAACTTCACGGCATTGCCGAGCAGGTTGTAGCAGACCTGGCGCAGCCGCTGCGCATCGCCGCGCACGTGCCGGGGCAGGTCGGGTGCGATGGCCGACTCGAGCACGAGGCATTTCTCGCGGGCGCGCGGGACGAAGAACTCCGCCACCGTGCGGGCGAAGGCGGGCAGGTCGAAGTCGGCCGGGTTGAGTTCGAGCTTGCGGGCCTCGATGCGGGCGAGGTCGAGCACGTCGTTGATCAACGCGAGCAGGTGCTCGGCCGATTGCTGGATGACGCTCACGCCGGAGCGCTGCTTCTCGGTGAGGGTCTGGTCGCGGCCGAGGATCTGCGTGTAGCCGAGGATGCCGTTGAGCGGCGTGCGCAGCTCGTGGCTCATGCTGGCGAGGAACTGGGACTTGGCGCGGTTGGCGGCGTCGGCGGCCTCCTTGGCCGCCTGCAGTGCGCGCGCGGTCTCGCGCTGCACCGTGACGTCCACCGCCACGCCCTCGAAGTGGTCGATCTTTCCCGCGCTGTCGCGCACGGCGCGGACGGACTCGGAGATCCACAGACGGCGGCCGTCCTTGGCGAAGACTTCGGACTCAAAATCGGTGACCTCGTCGGAGTCGCGCAATTGGTGGAAGAAATCGCCGCACCGCTGCGGATCCACATAGAGCTGATGGCTGATGTCGGTGATGCCGGCCACCAACTCGGCGGGGGTGGCGTAACCGAGCATGCGGGCGAAGGCCGGGTTGACGTTGAGGAAGCGGCCGTCGGGGGCGGCCGTGTAGAGGCCTTCCAGCGCATTTTCAAAGATGCCGCGGTAACGCTCCTCGGCCTTGCGCAGCGCGTCCTCGGCGCGGCGGCGTTCGACCGCCGCCGCCGCCTGTTCGGCCACGAAGGTCAGGAGGCGCTTCTCCTCCTCGCCGTAGGCGGCCAGGTTATGGTAGTCATGGATCGCAATCACCCCGATGGCCTTGCCCTCGACCAGGAGCGGGGCGCCGAGACGCTGCGCGGGCGCCTGGTGCGGCGGCTGGTAGGGCCCGCGGGGACGGAGGATCTCCGCCAGCTCGGCGGTGGTGAGCAGCTGCGGGCGGGCGGTCTCCAGCACGTAGTCGGTGAAGCCGAGCCCGAGCGGGCGGGGCTTGGGCGTGTAACCGGTGATCGGGGCCAGCTCGTCGGCGAAATAAGGAAACGTGAGCCCGCCGCGGGCGGGGTCGAGCAGCGCGACGTAGAAGTTACGCGCCGGCATCAGGTCCGCGACGATGCGGTGCAGTTCGGCAAAGAGCGTGGCCAGGTCGCCCCCCGCGAGCACGGCGCGCGAGATGCGGTAGGTGGCGTCCTGCACGCGTTCGCGGTGATGGCGCTCGGTCAGGTCGATGGCCGTGACGAGCATCGAGGGCCGGCCGGCCAGCTCGAGCAGGTCGGCATTGAGGAAGACGTAGCGCGGTTCGCCGTGCTTGTTGGTGAGCCGGGTTTCGTAGCCATGCACCGAGCCCTCGGCCCGGAGGCGGGTGAGCACCCGCGCGCGTTCGTCGGGATCGGGCCAGAGTCCGAGTTCGAGCGAGGTGCGGCCGATGACCTCCTCGCGCGTGAAGCCCGAGGCGCGCATGAAAGCGGCGTTGACCTCCAGGATGCGGCCGTCGTGCAGGCCGGCCAGCAACATCATGGCCGGGTTGGCATGGAAGGATTTGGCAAAATACTCCTGGGAGGAGCGCCGTTCGGCCTCGGCTTCGACGCGCTGGAGCGCGACCACGATCTGGCCGGCGACGAAGGTCAGGAACCGGATGTCCTCCGAGCGGTGCGCGCCCGGGTCCTCGTAGTCGATCAGGCCGATGGCGCCGACGGCCCGGCCGCCGGCCAGCAGGGGCACGGCGAGCCACGCGGCGAAGGTGCCGAGCAGCGGGCTGTGTCCGGTCCGCGCGGTGAAGGCGGGCATTTCGTCGCGGGTCAACCGCAGCGGCTGGGCCGTGCGGAGCACGTAGGAGGTGAGGCTGCGGCCGAGCGGAGCGGGCGGAGGCGGCGCCGGCTGGTGCGTATTGTGCCAGAGCGGATAGCTGACCTCGTCCTTGGTCTCGTTGTAGAGCGAGACAAAGAAGGTCTGCACGGTGAGGATCTCGCCGATGATGGCCTCGATGCGCGCGAACAACGTGGCGCGGTCGGCGGCGTCGAGCGCGGCGGCCGAGATGCGGTAGAGGGCGGCCTGCTCCCGCTCGCGTTGCCGCCGCTCGGTCAGGTCGATGCCGGTCACCACGTAACAGGCGGTGCCGTCGAACTCGGCCAGGTCGGCGCTGGAGAGCACGTAGACCGGCGCGCCGCTCTTGGAGTTGAACATGGCCTCATGGTTGCGCACGCAGCCGTGGCGGCGCAGCTCCTCGAGGAAGCGCGCGCGCTGGGCCGGATCGGGCCAGAGCTTCAGGTCGAGGGCGGTGCGGCCGATGACCTCCGGGCGGGTGTAGCCGGAGGCGCGGATGAACGCATCATTGCACTCGAGGATGCAGCCGTCGCTCAGGCGCAACACGGCCATCAGGGTCGGACTCGACTGGATGGCGCGGCTGAAGAATTCCTGCGAGGCGCGTCGGTCCGCCTCGGCCTTGCGCAGGGCGTCCTCCGTGCGCCGACGCTCGACCGCGGCCGCGGCCTGTTCCGCCACGAAGGTCAGCAACCGCTTGGCCTCCTCGCCGTAGACGTTCTCGTCGTGGTAGTCCTGCACGGCCACGACGCCGATGGCCTGGCCTCCGACCACGAGCGGGGCGCCCAGCCAGACGGCGGAGGGCGTTCCGGTGGGCGTGTAGCCCTGTTCCTTCAGGCGGCGGCGCAGCTCGGGTTGCCGCGCGAGCAGGGTCTGCTTCGTGTCGATGACGAAGTCGGTGAGCCCCTTTCCGCGCGGGCGCGGGGCGGGGGGCTGGCTGCACTCATCCTCGTAATAGGGGAAGGAGACCTCGCGGCCGTCGGGGCTGACGAGGGCGAAGTAGAGGTTGCGGGCCGGCATGAGGCCGCCGATCAGCTCATGGAGGCGGCGGAAGAGCGCCATCAGGTCGCCGCTGGCGCTGGCGGCCTCGGAGATCCGGTAGGTGGTTTCCTGCAGCAGCTCGCGCCGGTGCCGGTCGGTCACGTCGATCCCGACGGTGAGCATGCAGGGCTGGCCCTCGATCTGCACCACGTCGGCGGTGAGCGAAAGCCAGCGCACCTCGCCGCCGCGCATGCGGAAACGGGCCTCGAAGTCGCGCACGCGGCCGGTCTTGTTGATCTTTTCGAGGAAGTGCTGGCGTTCGGCGAGGTCGGTCCAAACGCCGAGGTCGAGCGTGGTGCGGCCGATGGCCTCCTCGCGGGTGAAGCCGCTGAGGCGGGCGAAAGTGTCGTTGACCTCGATCAACTCGGCCCCGGGCAGGCGGGCGAGGAGCATGATGGAGGGACTGAGGTGGAACGACTGCGCGAGGTAACCGGCATGGAGCGGCAGGGCCGCCGTCCGGCGGCGGCGGACGGGGCGGCTCTTTTTCTTCGCGGGCGGCTTCCTCGGCATGGGGCCTTTTAGGGAAAAGAATCGCGGGGCGCAGGCAACGGTGGATTCACCCCGTTCGCCCGCGCCCCGCTTAACACACCCCTGTGTTAAAAAATCAGGTCCGGTAGATCCCTGCGCCGGTGGCGATGGTGGTGAGCAGCAACGTGAACTGGCGGAAGGGTTTCATGTTGGTCGGAAAGCGGATCAGGCGGCGAGGGGGTTGCGGGTGACGGCCTCGCGGGCGCCGGCGCGGAGCGCCTCGGCCAGGAACCAGTAGGCCCGCATCCAGGCGTTGTGGGTCTCGATGCTGAAGGGCTGGCCGGCGGACTTTTCGAGGGCCCAGAGCAGGGCGGCGCCGATGGCCTCGAGGCGGCCGTTGCCGAGGAGGGCGTCGGGCCGGCGCATGCCGGCGCGGCGCACAACGGGCGTAAGGGTGGCGGGATGGCTGAGGCCATTGACCGCGAGCGCCAGCGATTGCATGAGCTTGCGGCCCTGCGCGGCGATGTCGCCGGTCACCTGCTGGCGCAGTTCGGGGTCGATCTCGAACAGCCGGGCGAAGAACAGCGCGGCGGTCTTGTCCGCCACCGGGAGGATGCGGCGGAAGGAGGTTTGCACCAGGTTGATTTCGGCGGGCGACATGGAGGGGGGCTTATTTCCGGCGGCGGGTCTCGACCTGGAGCGCGAAAAAGAAGGTGAGCGCGCTGATGAGCAGCGAGAGGGCGACGGTGCCGGGCTCGGCTTGGAGGGCGAGGAGAGGAAGGACGGCGTTCATGACGGCCCCACTATGCCGCATGCGCCTGCGGGCCGCCATGGGCCGGGGGCGGGGGGCCGTCCGGCTAGCGGGGTGTCCCACGGGCGGGACGCGCACGCGCCGCTTTACTTCGCGCGCCGCGCGGCCCAAGCTCGGTCCCGTGGAAAAGATCCTCGTCATCGACGACGACCCGAAGATGCGCCAGCAGATCGCCGCCCTGCTGCGCGCCGAGGGCTATGCCACGGTCGAGGCGCGCAACGGGCGCGAGGGCGTGGCGCTGGCCCAGAGCGAAAAGCCGGCGCTGGTGCTCTGCGACATCACCATGCCCGAGATGAACGGACACCGCGTGGTCGAGGCCCTGCGGCAGGACGCCGCCACCGCGCACCTGCCCTTCATCTTCCTGACCGGTTGGGGCGAGAAGGCCGACCTGCGCACGGGCATGAACCTTGGCGCCGACGATTACCTGGTGAAGCCGGTCGAACCGGCCGACCTGCTCGGCGCGGTGAAGGCCCGCCTCCAGCGGCGCAAGCAGACAAGCACCGGCCGCGCCGCCTCCGTGGCCGACGCCACGCCCGGCGCCATCGAGCGCGCGCTGGGCCTGACGTCGCGCGAGGCCGAGATCCTTTCCTGGGTCGTGCAGGGCAAGACCAACCCTGAGATCGGCACCATCCTTGGCATCCAGCTCACCACGGTGAAGAAGCACCTTGAGAGCATCTTCATGAAGCTCGGGGTGGAAAACCGCACCGCAGCCGTCACGCTCGCCCTCGAAAAGATCACCCCGCAGGGATAACACGGCTTGCGGCTGCAAGCGCGCATCGCCATGCCCGCGAAAGAAAAACTGGATCTGGTGTTGCCGCAGATTCTCGAGATCCGTGGCCTGCGGGTTGTGATGGATCGTGATCTTGCCGCCCTATACGGCGTGGCAACTTATCGCCTGAACGAGGCCGTGAAGCGAAACATCGAGCGATTCCCCGATGACTTTTGCTTTCAACTCAGTCGCGAGGAAGCCGCGGCTGTGTTGCGTTCAAGATCGCAAATTGCGATCTTGAACACGCAAAGCATTGAGAACCAGCAATCCGGGGCTTTGGGTTCCTCCACCAAGGGCAAACGCCGCGGGCAGAATCTGAAATACTTACCCTGGGCTTTCACCGAGCATGGCGCGTTGATGGCGGGCAATGTCCTGCGCAGCCCGCGCGCCGTGCAGATGAGCCTCTACGTCGTGCGCGCCTTCGTGCGAATGCGCGAGGAATTGCTGGCCAACGCCACCATCTTGAAGCGCCTCTCACAAATCGACCGCAAGCTGCTGGAGCACGATGTCGTCTTGCGCGACGTGGTGGAAAAACTCATGCCGCTGCTCTCCCCGTCCGAGGAGCCGCCGAAGCGAAAGATCGGCTTCCACACCGGCAACCGCTGAACTACCGGAGCTACAACGGCTGGTCGACGGCCCGGAGGGGACCGAGGGTGCGGGCGAGGTTGCGGCGCACGGCGGCGAGGTTCTCGCGCACGAGAGCGCCCATGGTCAGACAGCCGAGGAAGGCGCGGTCCTGGTGGTGTTCGGCGAGGCCTTCGGCGAGCAGGCGGACGTTCTCGGCCGGGGCGAGGTCGTCGGAGGCCATCGCTTCGAGCAGCGGGTCGAGGCGATTGGTCGCGAGCTCGGCGCGGTGCAGCATGAGGGTCTGCTCCTCGCGCTGGTATTGGTAGGCGGTGTGCTGGTTGAGGTGCTTGATGCAGAACTGCACGACGGGGATGTTCTCCTTGAAATACTGGGGCAGGTAGTAGTTCTTGCGCCCGTGGTAGGTCTGCTGGTCGAAATCCATCGCGCGGATGCGGACCTGCGTGCCCTCGAAGTCGGGCGTGAGCACGTAGACGTAGTTGTAGCTGCGCATGTCGCCGAGGAGGCGGATGAAGCAGCGTTCGTTGAATTTCACCAGCTCCTTGGCGATGCGGACCGGGCTGATGCTGGTGTTGGAGAGCCAGCGGTCGATGTAGATGTCGCCGGGGATGCCGGCGATATGCTCCTCGATGAGCGTGGCGCCGCAGGTGAGGTAGTTGAGGCGGTTGGGGGAGAGCAGGTGCTCGAGTTCGAGGCCGTAGACGCGCGAGGCGTCCGCCTTCTTGAGGTAGTAGTAGTCCTGGTTCTCGTTGTAGGCGTTCACGACGCGGATGCGGAACGGCATGGAGTTGCCGAAGGCGCAGAAGTCCACGCGGTCGATGTAGAGGTGCTTCATCACCGAGAAGTCGCCGTCGACCTTGAGAAGGGCGTAGATGCGCTTCAGGTCCTCGTTGAGCGCGGGCATGTCCTCCGCGCGGTAGCAGACGGTTTCCCAGAGGGTGTTGCGGCCCTCGGCGTCGAGGAGGGGGATGGTCTCGTGGAAATCGCGCAACCGCTCGTAGGTGACAGGCAGGGGACGCTCGCGGCGGAAGCGATGGAGGTAGGCGCGCAGCTCCGGGCTGATGGGGTAGCTCGGTTTCTTGAGCGTGCGGGTGGGGGGCTGCTGGCCGGAGGCCGGAGGCATGGGCGCACTGTGGCCTCATGCGCCCACCGTGGCAACCCCGGTCGCAGTCAACGCGCCCGGGTGCGCCAGACGGCAGCAAGGAAAACGATGAGGCCGGCGATCAGTTGCAGGGCGGTGAGACCGAACGCGCCCAACGCGATGCGTTCGGGCACGAGCGGGGTGTTGATCACTTCTTCGAGGCCGATGAGCCCGGCCAGCAGGCCGGCGGGCACGAGCAAGCCCACCAGCTGCCAGCCGGCCACGGCCAACAAAGTGGCCGCCCGCGAGCGCCGGCCTTCGGCAAAGGCCGGCAATGTGCGCACCCATACGCGCCAGTGCGCCGTGCCCACAAGGCTTAGGCACAGGATGAGATAGAACGATGTTACGACGGTGTCGGTCACGCGTCCATGTTGCCCGGTATTTGGTTAGAAGCCAAGTGAGGCTGTTACTTGATTTCGACGACCTCCACCGGGACGCCGAAGGGTTCGCGGAAGGCGGTGTAGCGGCGGCCGAAGGCATCGGTGGCGGGCGAGGGGAGGAGCATCTCGGCGCCGGCTTCCCTGAGCTTCGCCATGGCGGCATCAAGGTCGGGCGTGGCGAGTTGGATGATGGGCATGGCGAACCCCGGATAATCTCCCCTGGAGGGCTGCGCGCCGTCGCGCATGTGGAGCATGAACCCCCATCGCTTGTCCGCGCTGAAGACGGCCTGGTCGAGCGGGAGATAGCGGTCGGTCAGGGTGACAAAGCCGAGCCGGTCGCACCAGAATTCGCGTGCCCTGGCGTAGGCGTTCATCGGAAGGTAGAAGCCGTAGTTGTAGATGCGGGGCTCGGGTGGAAGCACCTCGGGGCGCGCGGTCGTGTCCATGACCGAGAAGGTGCTGCCCCATGGGTCCGCGAAGGTGGCGGCGAGCCCGACCTGCTCGAGACGCACGTAGTTGTCCATCGTGCGGACCCTTGCCTTGGCGGCCTTGGCGAGAAAAACCCGGATGTCCGCCGTCCAGAGCGTGAAGCTGGTGTGCGCATCGCGGCGGTAGAGGGTGCTGCCGGTGCGCGGCTGCTGCACGAGGGAGATGTGCGTGTAGTGGCGCTCGTCGGGCCTGAGGGCGACCGCGGCGGGAAACTTTTCCCGCGAGTCGGCGGTGAAACCGAGCACGCCGGTGTAGAAGGCGAGACCGGCCTCCATGTCGGGGACGTTGATGCGGACGCCGTGGGCGCGGAAGAGCGGCGGCGGCGTGTCGGCCGGATTTTGGGCCGGGATGTTCGTAGCCAGCAGCGCGAGGAGGAGGAAACAGGGCTTGGCTTTCATGCGCGGCATGCTGGCCGGCGGGGCGCGCCCCGCGAGCCGACTGCGACCACAGGCCGATTTCGCCGGGCTGAAACGTGCCTTTCGGACGCCGAAGGTTGTTCAGCCCGCCAGAAGCCTCTCACAGAGCGCGATCAACCGGGCGCGCAGAGGCATGCCGCGCTCGGCGAACGCGCGCTGGTGCGACTCGTATTCCGCACGGCCTTCCGGCGTCTCGATGGCGATGGGGGCGCAGCCGAGTGCGCGGAGGTCGTAGGGGCTGGCGCGCATGTCCACCTCGCGGATGTCGCGGGCGAATTCGAAGCAGTCGGCAAGCAGATCGGCGGGGGTGAAGGGCGCCAGCTTGAAGGCCCATTTGTAGAGGTCCATGTTCGCGTGCAGGCAGCCGCGTTGTTCGAACTGGTCGGTGGTGGCGCGCGTCGGCTGGAGGCGGTTGAGCGGCAGCGCGGCCGCCGTGAAATGCCGGAAGGCGTCGAAGTGCGTGCAACGCACCGGCTGGGCCTCGACGATGCGCGCAATCTCTTCCGGGGGAAAACGCAGCGGCCAGGCGCTGTGCCGCACCTCCGCCGGTTGCTGCCGGTAGACCATGGCCCACTCGTGCAGGCCGAAGCAGCCGAAGGCCGGCGCGCGCTCCGCCGTGGCGCGCAGCAGGCCCAGCAACCAGACGAGCGAGTCCCGGCGCGCGGCGGGAAACGCCGCAACGTCCAGCGCGATGCCTCCCTCGGTTTCGCGGTATTCCGGCCAGCGGAGGAATTCCCGCGCGCCTTCGCCCAGCAGCACGACATCGGGACCGGGATGCCAACGGCGCAGCCACGAGGGGCGGAAGCGGTAGTATTCGAAGAGGAAATCCTCGACCGGGTGCTTCTCACCGCGCGCCTGCCGGGCTTGGTGCGGATCGGTCCAGCGGCGGATGCGGCGCTCGTGGGCCTGTCGCCGTGCGCGCCATACGGGCTCGGCCAGCCGTGTGATTTCCACCGCCGCCCGCATCTCACCCTTTCAGTAACAACCGGCGGACGCCCTCGATCGGGGCCGCGGTGATCGGCGTGAGCGCGACGTTCCAGGAGTGTGTGGCGACCAACCCGCGCAGGACGGCGAGGGCCGGTTCGCTGTTGAGCAGGGTGCCGCTCACGCCGCAGGGCACGGTCTTTCCGGCGAACAACTTGTCCGTGACCAACCGGGCCTGCTCGACGAGATCGGTCAGCGAGCAGACCAGCGCGATCTGGGCGGGCGGGCAGCCGGCGCGGGCCAGCTCGACAACCTTCGGGGCGAACCCCCCGAGGCGCGCGTTGGGATCCTCGGCCGCGTAGAGCCAGCGCGAGACCTCGGGCGCCTCGGCGTGGCCGGTGTAGACGCGGACGGCTTCGCCGAGCGCGGTGCGCGGTCTCCATCCCTGCAACTCGAGCATGGCGT
>Ga0073934_10002464_pt1 | contig 38347 bp, 28 predicted proteins | sample LarsenN4metaG_FD_76834 | JGI IMG/M metagenome (GOLD analysis project Ga0073934, IMG submission 76834) | Hot spring sediment bacterial and archeal communities from British Columbia, Canada, to study Microbial Dark Matter (Phase II) - Larsen... ... | reverse complement strand
GGGACGTCGGAGACCTACGTGCCAGGATAAGGGGGAAGTCCCCTATTTCCTCGTTCCCAGGCAGAGCCTAGGAACGCCTATCTAGAGGCTCTGCCTCGATGTCCAAGGAGGGGAGGCAGAGCCTCCCGGCCTGCATTCCCAGGCAGAGCCTGGGAACGAGGGAGTCCGGGCCGTTTTGTTTTTAACCTGGCGCGTAGGGGGTCGGAGGGGCTAGGTTCCGAAAATAGACCCTTGAAAGCGGAGGCGCTCCAGCAGAAATTCCCCCACCGCGCGGGGGTTAGGTTCCAAAAACAGACCCTTGAAAGCTCTCCCCCTTCTTGACCCGGGAAGGGGGAACCCCGCCATATGCGCCAGGATAAGGCTTAGCCGGGAGCGCGACCGAGACGGTCGCAACCTCCTGGAGGGCGAGACGTCGTCGCTCCCAGCGCTTAAGTCAACACGGTAGGGGCGGGGTGTCCCGCCCTGCTCCCTAACGAAATGTCATCCTACCGCCTCGATTAACACAGACCCTGCCTCCTATAAAACTCTTGACAAGATCCTACGTTTTTGTTAGTTATGATATCTTAGCTTTACTTTGGAAGGGGGCCTTCCTTGCCGAAAAGGAGGAACTCAGGAGTTTCTAGGCAAAAAGCTCTTAAAGGAAGAAGTTATGGGGGAAGTAAGGGAAAAGCTCTCAAAGGAGGAAATCCGTGGGAAAGAGGCGAATGAGATCGATTTGGTGGATCTTCTGAAGGTGCTGTGGACATGGAAGAGCTTGATCATAGGCGGAACCGTCCTTTGCATGGTTATCGCCGCTGCGGTAAACCTGGGAACCCGGTTAAGGGCACCCAGGCTCTACCGGGCTACGACCGTCTTATCCGTCGCAGACCCCAATAAAAACTATACCGAATTCATCAAAAATCAAACCGTCGCGGCCCGAGCCATAGAGAAGCTCGGATTAGACAAGCCCCCGGATGCTCTGACTCCGGAAAATTTGATCGAGGTAGTCTCCGTTGAACCCGTTCCGAAGACCCAGCGTATTGGCATTCATGTAGATTACGGGGATCCTGAGAAGGCCCGGGATATAGCCAATACGGTGGCTATTTTAGCCGCAGAACTAAACAGAGACCTCCACGAAAAGGCTGCTGCGGACGGGGTGGCTTATAACCAAGCCCGGTTGGATGAGGCAAATCTCCGGCTGGCGAAAGCGGAGCAAGACCTCCTGGCGGCTAAAGTAGCCCTCGAAACCGCCAGGCTAAAAAAAGAGATCCTCGCAGAGGAGAAGAAAAGGATCGAGCTGGAACTTCTGGAAATGGATCGAACCCTGGAGGAGAAAAATACGGTCATAGAGGCCTTAAACAAGAGGCTGGAAAATGAAACGAAAACCCTGGGCCTCTCTCAATCTTCCTCCGGTAATTCGATGATGAAGGACGCTCCGGGCTTATCGAACCCGGCCTTATCCGGGGTGCAAGTAAAAGATGCGTCGGTAAACTCTTTGTACCAGAAGCTGGAACTGAAGCGGGTTGAGGCGATCCTCCATCTGGAGGGCTTGAAGGCCAGGAAGGCAGCTCTGGCCAGAGATCTGGATATTAATGAAAAACGGCTGGCGGATTTACAAAAGGAATGGGCCCAAAACGAGCTAAAGCTGGGAAACCTGACGAAGGAGTACCATTTAGCTGAAGAGAACTACAAGCCTTTAAAGCAGAGGTTCGAGGAAGGCCTCGCTTATGCTGCTTCGGATAAGCAGGAGTTAAAGGTTGTGGAACCCGCTGTGGCGCCTCAACGCCCGATCAAGCCCAATGAAAAAATAAATGTGTTCGTCGCAGGCGCGGTCGGGTTCTTTGCCAGTCTGGTTATGCTCGTTTTTCTTTTCGAGTACGTGTCTCCCTTTGTAAAGAGGAGCCGCCCATCTAATCCCGTGTGAGCCGCCTATGTTCCGAAAGATCTCCAGACCTATTTTTTCCTCTCCTGGGTGACATCCTGGTACACGGTCTACTTAATTTTGAAAGGGCCGCTTTCCTTCCCCCCTAACTTCCCCTCTCCCATGCTGGGGGAGAGGGGCCAGGGGGGAGGGCTAAACCCCTCCTGAATCCATGGACTTAAAGCAGCTCTCCCATGCTGGGGGAGAGGGGCCGGGGGGAGGGGAGGGTTTAAAAGTTACCCAAAACTAAATAAACAATGGATTAGAGTGGACTATGAATAATGACGCGTTTGGGTTGGCCATCGTCGGCTGCGGTCGTTGGGGAACGAACCATGTCAAAACGGCCGGCAAAGTTTTCGGCGAGGGACTCAAATATGTGTGCGATCTTGACCCAAAGAACCTGGAAAGGGTGAAGGAAATTTCCGGCGGGACAAAATGCGTAACGCATCTCGAAGAGGTGCTTAAAGACCCGGAAATCCACGCGGTAGTTATCGCTACCCCGGCTGAAACCCATTATGCCCTGGCCCGGCAATGCCTGGAGGCCAACAAAAATGTCTTGGTTGAAAAACCCATGGCCCTCTTCTCCTACCAGGCCAGAGAGCTGGACCATCTGGCTACGGAGAGAAAAAGGATCTTGATGGTCGGCCACCTTCTCCTCTATCATCCGGCCATCCGAAAAATTAAACAACTGATCCAGGACGGAACGGTAGGAAAACTTCAATATATCTACAGCAATCGTCTTAATCTGGGCACCGTTCGGAAAGAGGAGAACATCCTCTGGTCCTTCGCCCCTCACGATATTTCTGTCCTTCAATACCTCATCGAAGAGGACCCCATCGAGATCGATGCCAAGGGAGGGATATTTCTGCAGCCGGGCATTCATGATGTGACCCTGACGATACTCCGCTATCCCCGGAACATCCATGCCCATATCCATGTTTCCTGGCTTCATCCCTTTAAAGAGCACCGGTTGGTCGTTATTGGGGATAAGAGCATGGTGGTGTTTGAGGATTCCAAAAAGCAACATAAACTGCTCCTCTACCCAAAAGGGATTGATTGGGTGAGGGGGGAGCCCCAAAAGCGAGACGCCGATTATCAAGTCGTTGACTACTCCCACGAGGAGCCCCTTCAGCTCGAACTGGAACATTTTATCCAATGCGTGAAGACGGGGACTCCCCCCCTTGCCGATGGAAAGAATGGGATTAAGGTTCTGGAGATCCTGGAACAGGCGCAGGCACGATTAGAAAGCAAGGAAGCCGGAAATGGGAATCCTAAGAAAAGGTTTCCGACGGGCCCGCAGCAGAAATTTTTTGTCCACGAGACGGCGGTGGTGGAGGAGGGGTGTGAGATCGGCGAGGGGACAAAAATCTGGCACTTCAGCCATATTCAAAAAGGCGCGGTGATCGGCAAGAACTGCACGCTGGGTCAAAACGTCAATGTGGGCAATAAGGTTCGGATTGGAAACTTTGTGAAGATTCAAAACAACGTGTCTGTGTACGAAGGGGTCGAGCTGGAGGATTATGTGTTTTGTGGCCCCTCCATGGTGTTCACAAACGTCTTGAATCCCCGCTGTGAGTTTCCCCAGCGGGGTAGCGAGCACTATCGGCCCACGGTCGTGAGATACGGTGCTTCCATCGGCGCCAACGCCACAATCCTCTGTGGCAAAACCATAGGTCGCTTCGCCTTCATCGGGGCAGGAGCGGTGGTTACGAAAGATGTTCCCGATTACGCCCTAATCGTTGGTAATCCCGGACGTATTGCGGGATGGATGTGCAGATGTGGAACCAAACTGAAGTTTTCGGAAAATATCGGAAAATGCTCTCGATGTGAGCGCCTTTACAGAAAAACCGAGGAGACCGTTATCTGTGAAAATGAGGTTGAAATGAGGTAATTCCTTTGAGGAAGAAAATGGTCCCGACAAAAAAGAAGAAAATGGAGTTCATCGATCTGAAGGCTCAACAGGATCGCATTCGTGGCAGTATTGAGAGGCGGATAAAGAAGGTGTTGAACCATGGGATCTACATCTTAGGACCCGAAGTCCAGGAATTGGAAGAGCAACTGGCCAACCGGGTCGGTAGCCGGCACTGTGTCGCTTGCGCGAGCGGCACCGACGCCCTCTTGATGGCGCTCATGGCCTACGACGTAGGACCTGGAGATGCTATTTTTACGACCCCCTTTACCTTCATGGCTACCGCCGAGGTCATCTTACTTCTCGGGGCCACTCCGATTTTTGTGGATATCGACCCCCAAACGTTCAACCTGGATGCCCAAAAACTCCAGGAAGCTGTCCATACGCTTGTTCAAAGAAACGGCACGCTTCGGCCAAAGGGAGTTATCCCTGTGGATCTTTTTGGTCAACCCGCGGATTATGACGCCATTGGAAAGGTGGCAAAGGAGCATGGGCTGTTTGTTCTGGAAGATGCGGCCCAATCCTTCGGCGCGGAATACAAAGGGAGAAAAGCCGGGAGCTTGGGAGATATCGGAGCGACCTCATTTTTTCCTGCAAAGCCGCTGGGCTGCTATGGAGATGGAGGGGCCCTTTTTTGCAACGATGAGGCGATGGCCGAAAAACTCCGCTCGATCCGGGTACACGGAAAAGGACACCATAAATACGATAATATCCGCGTTGGCATCAACGGAAGACTCGATACGCTCCAAGCCGCCGTTTTGCTGGCCAAGTTAGAAATCTTCGACGAGGAGCTTGCGCTTCGTAATGAAGTGGCGGCCAGGTATTCGAAAGGTCTTCAAGGAAGGGTGGTTACCCCAGTGGTAGCACCTGATAGAACGTCTGTATGGGCTCAGTACTCTGTGCTGACCCATCGTCGGGAGGATCTCATAAAGAAACTTAATTCAAAGGGGATTCCAACGGCCATCTATTATCCCAAACCGCTGCATTTACAAGGAGCTTTTAGCACCTTAGATTACACAAGAGGAGATTTTCCGTTGAGCGAAAAGATTGCCGATGCCATATTGAGTTTACCTATGCATCCCTATTTAAGGGCAGAGGAGCAGGAACGCATCGTAGATGTCCTGATCGGCGGCCTTTAGACCAAAAGGTAGTATCGGGTAAGAGGGAGGAATGGACGCACTTATTACCGGCGGGGCCGGTTTCATCGGCTCTCATTTGGCAGAAGCTTTGCTCGCCCGAGGGGACACGGTATACGTCGTGGATGATCTCTCGACGGGGAGTATCCATAACCTCGATCCTTTGAAGAAGGCCTATGATCGCCTTTACTACTGGATCGATACCGTTGAAAACGTGCCGGTCCTGGCTGAATTAGTGGATCGCGCGGAGGTCATCTTCCACCTGGCGGCGGCGGTGGGCGTACGACTCGTCGTCGAGAGCCCGGTTCGCACCATCGAGACAAACTTACGCGGGGCTGAGGTCGTACTCAAGCTGGCCAACAAAAAGAAAAAGCCGGTCTTCCTGGCCTCGACCAGCGAAGTTTACGGCAAATCTAACAAAGTTCCGTATTCTGAAAACGACGACCTGGTCATCGGCCCGCCCCAGATCGGTCGTTGGGCCTACGCCTGTAGTAAAGCGATCGATGAATTCCTGGCATTGGCCTATTGGAGAGAACGCCGTTTGCCCGTGGTCATCGGCCGCTTTTTCAACACCGTCGGACCGCGTCAGACGGGGCGCTACGGTATGGTCCTGCCCACCTTCGTTCATCAGGCGCTGACCGGGGAACCTATCACCGTTTTCGGCGATGGCCGGCAAAGCCGCTGTTTTGGGTACGTCGGCGATGTGGTGCAGGCGGTTATCCGACTCATGGAAACGCCGGTCGCCGTCGGCGAAGTTTTTAACATCGGCAACGATCAGGAAATCACCATTCACGAGCTGGCCCGGCGTGTGAAGGCTTTAGCAAATAGCCCCTCTAAAATCGTCCATGTTCCCTATGACCAGGCCTATGGAGAGGGTTTTGAGGATATGCGCCGCCGTATACCGGATCTGGCCAAAATACGTCAGGTTATTGGTTATGCCCCCAAGATGGGGATCGATGAGATCATCCGGATGGTGATAGAAAGTGAACGGCAGCAACTCAGAAACGAGCCGGCGGTGAGCCCCCATTTGCAACGCGCCTGAAAAGGTTGAAAGGTTGAAAGTTGGAAAGGTTTTCGGGGGGGGGGAGCTTCCATGGATAACGCGTCTAGACTTACTAAAGGATCGGGGCCTTGAGCGCCACGTTGATGGGAAATCGGCGATGTCCTAGCACGAAGTTGAAGTGCGCCTAGAAACCACTGGAGAAGCCTCAATTATGAGCAGTTCTGTACAAGATTCTACCGGTAGATCTACCGTCCGAACCTCGCTGTGGTTTAGTAGCCTCCATACCCTGGGGACCAGTATCCTCTCGATCCCGCTGGGGGTTCTAAGCAGTATTTTGATCGCCCGGGCTTTAGGTCCGGCGGGCAAGGGCAGTTACGACCTGGTCTTGGCGACGATGGTGCTGTTAAACATGGTGCTCGGCTTTTCGCTCCCCTCAGGAATAACCTACGTGGTGGCACGAGGGCGGGCCGCCCTGGGCTCCTTATCTTTACGTCTGGGAGCCCTTGCCCTGCTCCAAGGACTCCTGGCCGCCGTATTGCTAACCATCCTTCAGCATACCCATTACTCCGCGGCATTCTTACCCCCGCAGATGGGAAGCGGGGTCATCGCCGTTATCGTCCTCTCCCTCATTTTTAGCGTACTCTCGGGGTACTGGCGGGCCATGCTGATGGGTCGCCAAGAAATTGTCCGGGCCAATCGGGTGGACCTCCTGGGCCGGGCGCTGTACCTTACCCTGTTGCTGAGCGGGATGGGGGTGCTGACCGTACTCAAATATCCGCCATCTCCCCTCATCCTGACATGGATCAACGGGGGCGTGGTCCTGTTGACGAGCCTGATCTTCCTGAAGGCCTTGCGCCCCTACCTAGGGATGTCTGCGAGCGGTCACAGCGGCTTTAGAGAAATTGTCGGCTATTCCTTTCCCTGTTACCTGGCGAATCTCACCCAGTTCCTCAACTATCGCCTGGACGTTTTTATCGTGAGCTTCTTCTATAACGTAGAGGGAGTTGGGCTCTATACGCTGGCCGTTAGCCTGGCCCAGTTGATCTGGTTGATCTCTAACGCGGCCGCGACCGCGTTGTTACCTAAAGTTGCGGCCTTACAAGAGGCCGTCTCGGAGAACGTCGCACGTACCGCCCAGATGACCCGCTTTAGCTTGTGGCTAAGCTTCCTGTCGGCGCTGTTCCTGGCGCTGCTTGCGGGGCCGGCGATACCCTGGGTCTATGGAGAAGTCTTTCGACAATGCATAGCAGCCCTCCTGGGGTTGTTGCCGGGCATCGTGGCCTTCAGTATAGTCAACGTCCTGGCCTCGTACATCTCCGGGATCGGAAAACCCCAGCTCAATTTCATGGTCTCTCTGGTCGGACTGGGGGTGACCGTTACCTTTGATCTGTTGTTAATTCCACGCTTTTACATCATCGGAGCGGCCCTAGCAAGCACGCTGTCGTATTCGGTCAGTGCGCTTTTGACCACCTGGATATTCGTTCGGGAATCGGGAATCCCTGCCAGGAAGGTTCTGATATGGACCCGGGAGGACGGGAGCCTGATGATCTCGCTGGCCCGCAGGATCCTCGGGCAGGTGGCCTCAAACTGGAGATTGAGATGAAGCGCAAAATTTTAGTTCTTCCCTCCTGGTACCCGAGCGATACCTTTCCCCTCAATGGCATCTTTATCCAGGATCAGGCTGTGATTTTATCCAGGAAATATGACGTGGCGGTCTTAGTGCCGAGGTCCGTAGGGTGGCGAGACGTCCTGAAAGGGAGGATCGGGCAAAAATCGCAACTAGAACAGCGTGCAGGACTAAGGGTATACCGCGAGCGGGAATGGATCCGTAATCTGGGCGCCCTGGCGCCGATCGATTCTATTTATTACCGGGTAACCCGACAGAACCTGGAAATTTACAAGGGCGCTAAGGATATAAGGTATGCCCAGTATATTGAGAGTTACTCCCGGGCAGCCCAACGAGGCTTTGAAACCCTGCTGGCTACCTGGGGCAGGCCGGATATTATTCATGCCCATGTGGTCTTGCCTGGAGGATGGGCTGCGGTGGGCCTGGGCAGCCGATACGGAATTCCCGTTGTGCTGACAGAGCACTCCGGTCCGTTTTCGATGCACCTGCAGACCGACTATCAGAGACATTTAGTTCGAAAGACGCTGGCAATGGTGGATCACGTTATTGCGGTCAGCCCGGCGATGTGGCGACAGATTCGAGAGGTCCAGGATCCAGCGAAAGTAAGCGTGATCGGTGAGGTGGTCAAGACGGAATTCTTCGTTATCTCGGAGGATAAAGGGGAACGAGCCCCCAGATCCTTAACCCGCTTTCTGTCCGTCGCTTTGTTGACAGAGATAAAGGGACTCATCTATCTGCTCGAGGCCGCGAAACTTCTTGTGCAGCGAGGTATACGGTCCTTTGAATTGATCATCGGAGGGGACGGCCCCGAACGATCCAGACTGGAACAGAGGGCACGGGCGCTCGGTCTATCGGATCGATGTCGCTTCTTAGGGTTGCTAACTCCCTCTGAGGTCAGATCCTGGATACACCAGTGCCAGGTCTTCGTGATGCCGAGTTTACACGAGTCTTTTTGCATTGCCTTATGTGAGGCGATGGCCTGTGGGAAGCCGGTCATCTCAACTCGTTGCGGCGGCCCTGAGTTCACGGTAACTCCCGACACCGGGATCCTCGTAGAGGTCGCAAATCCGGAGGCGTTGGCGGACGCCATGGAACGATGCATCTCCGGACAGGTTAAATACGATCCCCATGGGATACGCCGGCATGTGATGGAGCAATTTGGTGAAGAGGCTTTTCTACGAAACGTATCGACCGTGTACGAACAGGTCCGGACGAAACTATGAGCTGAAGCCTGTAAGGCAGATGTCGCTAACAAGCCCCGACCCTCCTTTTAAAGAGGCTATGACGGGTAGCGCGGGGTGCCGTTTCGCGAAATAGCGCCGCGCGCAACCGCTAAGGAGCTCGACGATGTGCGGTATCTTTGGGATCTGGCATGCCGATGGTAAGCCCATAGATTTAAGGAGGGCTCAGCGCGCCATAGCCCTCTTACGACCTCGCGGACCGGATGATGAGGGCTATTTACTGGTTAACACGCGGTCTGGGAAAAAGATCCACTGTGGAGGTCCGGATACGGATCCGCGACTGAGTTTGCCCCGCATTGAGGAATTCTCGGATGAATCGTTCCAGGTAGCCTTAGGTTTTCGACGTTTAGCGATTCTGGACCTTTCCCCTGCGGGCCACCAACCCATGGCCAGCCTGGATGGGCGTTTTTGGATCGTCTTCAACGGCGAAATTTACAACTACCTGGAGCTACGTAAGGAGCTAGAGGCCTTGGGCCATCGATTCTACTCTCACTCGGACGTCGAAGTGCTGCTTACGGCCTTCCTCCAATGGGGACCTCAGGTCTTTCCCCGATTGATCGGCATGTTCGCCTTTGCCATCCTGGATACCCGGGCGCACAGACTTTTCCTGGCCCGCGACTTTTTCGGTATCAAACCTCTGTACTATACCTTTCTGCGGGATGGTTTTGGGTTTGCCTCCGAGATCAAGGCCCTGCTGGGGCTTTCTGGGGTGAGCCACGCCGTTAACCCCCGACGACTTTATGATTACCTGCGCTTTGGACTTACGGACCATGGAGGAGAGACGCTCTTTGCCGAAATTTTTCAACTTCCTGCAGCCCATTACCTGGAAATTCCCCTGGATCGTCTCAGGGAAGTCCGGCCCGTGCGCTACTGGCAGGTGGATCCGAACCGGCGCCTGGAGCTTTCGCCGGGGGAGGCCGCCCGACAGTTACGGGAACTCTTCTTGGAAAACATCCGGCTTCACCTGCGCAGCGATGTTCCGGTAGGTGCGGCGCTTTCCGGCGGCATCGATTCCTCTTCCATTGTCATGGCCATGCGCCATATCCAGGGGAAAGATCTCGAGCTCCATACCTTTAGTTATATAGCCGACGACCCTTCCATTAACGAAGAACGATGGGTGGATCTGGCCGGTAAAGCCTCGGGAGCGACGGTGCATAAGGTGCGGCTGAAGCCGGAGGAACTCCTTGCAGATCTGGAGCATCTCATCTCGATCCAGGACGAGCCTTTCGGTAGCACCAGCATCTACGCCCAATACCGGGTATTTCGCATCGCCCACGAGGCCGGCATCAAGGTCATGCTGGACGGACAAGGGGCCGATGAGCTACTCGGGGGATATCGCCCTTATCTTGCCGTGCGACTGGCGTCCTTGCTGCGCCGCGGACGGTGGGCGGAGGCCTATCGGTTTTTGCGGGGGGCTTTAAGATTACCCGGGCTGGGGAGCCGAGATCTTCTCCTCAACCTGGGAGGGGTGTTCCTCCCCTCCAGGTTTCAGGGTCCGGCCAGGCGGTTGGTTGGGAGAGACCTGGTCCCTCCCTGGTTGAACGCAGCCTGGTTTGCCGAGCGGGGAGTTGCGCTCAAGCCCTTCCCGCGAAGCCGCCGTTGGGAAGCGCTGCGGGAAGAGCTCCGTCAGGCCGTCGCCGAAACGAACCTCCCCATGCTTCTCCGTTATGAAGATCGCAACTCCATGGCCTTCTCCATCGAGAGCCGGGTCCCTTTCCTGACCCCGGCTTTAGCCGCGTTCCTTTTATCCCTGCCGGAAGAGTATCTCATCGCCCCAGACGGCACCAGTAAAGCTATATTTCGGCAGGCTCTGCGAGGTCTGGTCCCGGATCCGATTTTGGATCGCAAGGACAAGATCGGTTTTGCCACCTCCGAACAGAAATGGCTCACTACCCTGGACCCTTGGGTGAAAGAAATCCTACACAGCGAGGTGGCCCTGCAGATTTCCGCGTTAAACCTGAGGGCCGTCAAGGCGGAGTGGCCGGGAGCTCTCCAGGGATCTAAGCGCTTTGATTTTCGTATCTGGCGCTGGGTCAACCTGATCCGGTGGGCTGAGCGATATGCCGTCCCTTTTGGGTAAGGAGGGAAACGTGGTACGGATCATGACCATTGTGGGTGCGCGACCTCAATTTGTCAAGGCCGGAGCGGTCTCCCGGGTCCTACGCTCCACCCCCGGTGTGGAAGAGGTGCGCGTTCACACGGGCCAGCATTACGATGAGAACTTGTCCGGGGTGTTCTTTGAGGAGCTGGAGATTCCCCAACCGGACTATCATCTGGGGGTCGGCTCCGGAACCCATGGGATCCAGACCGGGCGAATGCTGGAAGAGGTCGAAAAGGTCTTGTTGAAGGAAAAGCCCCATTGGGCACTGGTTTACGGAGATACCAATTCCACCCTGGCGGGAGCTCTGGCCGCGGTCAAGCTTCATATTCCCGTCGCCCACGTAGAGGCAGGGCTACGCTCCTTCAATCGGCGGATGCCGGAGGAGATCAACCGGGTGCTGACCGACCATGCCTCGGACCTGCTCTTCGCCCCCACCGAAACCGCCGTCGAAAATCTGCGCCGGGAGGGAATTCCCGAAGATAGAATCTGTTGGGTCGGGGACGTCATGTACGATGCCGCCCTTTACTATAGCGCCCGAGCCGAACGAGAAAGCCGAATTTTAGAACGACTCGGCCTGAAACCTAAGACGTATATCCTGACCACCGTCCACCGGGCAGAGAATACCGAGGATCCTGCCCGGTTGCAGGCCATCTTTACGGGCCTGAGTTCGGTAGCGGAGGAAATCCCCGTGATCTTACCGCTTCATCCGCGTACTCGGGCCATGCTTCGGCGAGAAGGGATCCTAGAAGAAGCGTCGCTGCGCCTCAGGCTCCTCGAGCCGGTAGGGTATCTGGATATGGTGATGCTGGAGAAGTGCGCAAGATTGATCGTGACCGACTCGGGCGGGGTCCAAAAGGAAGCTTTCTTCTATCGGGTTCCCTGCGTGACGCTGCGAGGGGAGACCGAATGGGTAGAGCTGGTGAAATTGGGATGGAACCGGTTAGTGCCGCCTACGCAGGCAAGGACGGTGGCCGAGGGGGTACGAACGGCGTTATCTTCCGGGGAGGGACTCCCCCCTCCTGCGAAGCTTTACGGCGATGGTCGGGCGGCCTTATGGTTAATCTCAGAACTGCTGGCAAGGAGCCCCCGATGAGGATCGCTTATATCGTACATTGGGATTTAAGCCGGGAAAGTGGAGTTCTGAAGAAAATCGTAAGCCAGATGCGCGCCTGGATCCATCAGGGACAGGAAGCCCGGCTATTTGCCCTCTCACCCAGCGCTAAAATTTGGGAGGGGATGGACGGTCTACCTGTTGACCTCGTCCTGAGAGGCAAAACCTTGACCCTTTTTTTTAAGGCCGAAATACTCGTCCGGCGGGTTATGACCTGGAAACCGGACCTCGTTTACCTCCGCTTCAGCACCTACTATCCTTCTCTGGAAGCGCTGATGACCGTTATCCCTACTTTTCTGGAACTCAATACCGATGATATTTCTGAATCCAAACTCACGTACCCCAAGTACAAGTACCTGTATCACCGTTTAACCCGAGAACGGATTCTCCGAAAGGCCTACGGGATGATCCCTGTCACCCACGAAATCGCGGATAAATTTAGCCGGTACCAGAAGCCGATGCTGGTCGTGGCGAATGGCGTCGATCTTTCCCAGTATCCTCCGCTGCCGGCTCCCAAAAACCCCAGCCCCAGGCTTATTTTTGTAGGTACCCCTGGCCATCTCTGGCACGGAATCGATAAGATCTTATGGCTTGCGACCCGCTTTACCGGGTGGCATTTTGATTTGATCGGCGTGGAACCTAAAGAGGCGGCCCTGTACGGAGGACTGTCCTCCAACGTAAGGGCCCATGGCCTGCAGAATCATACCCAATACAGGGAAATCCTGGCCGGAGCGGACGTGGCCATCGGGACCCTCTCCCTTCATCGAACGGGGATGAACGAGGCCTCTCCCCTCAAGGTGAGGGAATACCTTGCCTGTGGAATTCCCACCGTTATCGGCTATCGGGATACGGACTTCCCACAACCGGTCCCTTACCTGCTCCAACTCCCCAATACCCCCGACAACGTGGTAAAACATGCCTCTACGATAGAGCAGTTTGTGGAAGCCTGGAGAGGTAAAAGGGTTCCTCGTTCGGAGCTAGCTCACTTGAGTGTGGGTTTTAAAGAGAAAGAAAAGGTTTTATTTTTCCGCAAGGTCTTAGGAAGGGCAGCATGATACGTATCTTATTTCGAGCTTACTTTCTGCTTTATTTTATTTTAATAAGCGTCTTGGGCCCCATTTTCGCTAAATTTGTGATCGTTAACACGAGCCTCCCCCTCCTTCCCACAGAGCTTTTCATTTTAGTATGGTTGCTCTACAAGATCTCCCAGGCCCTTAAGGGGGAAAGGTTCCTTGTGTATCCTTTTTCGGCTACCCTTGTTTTCGGGATTTTCGCCCTGGGGGTTCTGGGCTTTATTCGGAAGCCCGATGCTTACGCCCTGAGGTATTCTACGATGGTTTTTTACGTCGTACTGGCCTTTATTACCTGCGATTTTCTAGAATCCCGTAAGGATTTTAAAAAGATTATCCAGGCTGCAAAATTAGCGATCCTCCTAAGCTTGATCCTCACCCTGACCCATCTGCCGACCAGTCTATCCAGCCTATCTGCTGGATCGGTCACCACCACTCCGGGCGTTTACTACATAGGGGTCGGAAACTTCGGAATTTATTTTTTGATATTTTCCTGGGCCCTCTCAGAATTTTTAAGCCGGAGGCGCATTTCGGTGGAGCCGCTTATCTGGATAATCCTTTGCCTCTGCTGGGTGTTACTCTTTTACTTCCATAGATCCGCCGTACTGGCCCTGATCGCTGCGTTTGCAAGCTTCATCTTGACAAAGCCCGTACATTTTTTAAGAGGACTCCCAAAGATGGTCGTTTTAGCGGTTTTGGCGAGCATGATATTTGTCCTGTCCTCCGGCTATTTTAGTAAGACCGGCTTGGTGAGCGCGCCGGCGATCTACCATAGACTCTATTCTATCTTGACCCCTGGAGAAGATTATAACGCCAGTTGGAGATTGTCCTATTGGCAACATCTGATAAGATCCACCTTCGACAACCCGGGGGATACCTTATGGGGCAAAGGTTTTTCCCTTACGCCCTCTGAGATTGACGAATCTAAAGAAGGAAGTCTCTTGACAGCTCCCGTTATCGGATTTCATAATAGTTTTCTCGCGGTCCTGTATAAAACGGGCCTCCTGGGTCTTTTCTTGATCGTATTATTTTTTGGCCGGGCTTTAAGTATAGGCTTTAGGGAAAAAGATCCCTTCATCGGCATAGCCGGCCTGTCCCTGATCGCTATGATGGTCTTTGCTTTTTTTAATGTGGTGCTGGAAAATCCGTACTACGGATTTTTCATGTGGTTTTACTCCGGAGCGATATACAAATTAAACCAGATCAAGAACCGAAATCAAGTCCCGATGGGGCCTCAACGAGAGGTCAACCTGGCCCTGAAGCCCTAACGGTTTAGAAGATGAGAATTCTGTTAATAGGTTCAACACCGCCGCCTTATCACGGCTCGACCCTGTACTTTAAGAATTTTCTCGAAGCCTTAGCTAAGCAGGCAGCCTTTGAGGTTTTCCATGTGGAGACCTCAGATAAAAGAAACGATCTGAATAATATAGGAAAGTTCGATTTTAAAAATATAAGCACGGCTTTGAGCGCTTTGGTCAAAGAAATTTATGTTTGCGCAAAATATCGTCCTGAGGTAGTTTACATTCCGATAGCACAAAACACCTGGGCCTACTTACGCGATGGTCTCTTTATAGTTATAGGCAAACTCTTCAAAGCCAGGGTGGTGGTTCATCTGCATGGAAGTTATTTCCGGGTCTTCTATGATAAGTCCGCCTGGCCCATTAAAAAATTCATCGACGCTACGATCGGCGCTTGCGATGGTGCGATCGTTCTGGGCAATAAATTGCGGTGGATTTTTGAGAAGTGGCTGCCTTCAGACAGGATTTTCATCCTGCCAAACTTTGTTATGGATGATCCGAATCCCAGAAAAGGCTACGATAAACCCTGCAAGGTGATCACTTACTTGGGGAACGTATATGAATCTAAAGGGATCTTCGATTTACTTGACGCCATCAAGGTGGTCAACGAGCGGGCAAAGGGAACATTGATCTTGCAAGTCGCCGGGGGGTTTGTAGATGATCCTTTTACGCCCATGACTTCCGAAATGGCCCAACGTAAATTTGAAGAATATCGAAAGATTCTCAACGGCACCCTGAAGTACAGGGGGCAAATCACCACGGCGGAAGATAAGTATAGACTTCTTGAGGAAACGGACTTATTTGTATTCCCAAGCTGGTACGCAAACGAAGGACAACCCCTGGTCCTCCTCGAGGCGATGGCGGCGGGCTGTCCGGTGATTTCTACGAAAGGGGTGGGGGCTATTGAGGAGACGGTGATCGAGGGGGTGACCGGGATGCTTGTGGAAAAGCAAAATCCAGAGGAGCTTGCAAAAGCCATTTGGTCCCTTATGGAGAATCCAGAGCTTTGTAAACAGATGGGGCGGGCAGGACGAAAAAGATACGAAGCCTGTTACACGCCGGAGAGAGCGCTTGAAAGGGTGCTAACTATTTTCAAAACAGTTTTAAACTCATCATGTGCGCTATAGCAGGTATTATAAATGGGGGGAGCCGTGAGGCTCTGAACCGTATGGTTTCTGTCCAGCGTCACCGTGGGCCCGATGATGAGGGCATAATCTGGTGGAGCGATTCTTGCAGCGGGTTAGGACACCGACGTTTAAGCATTATTGACCTCTCCCCCCTCGGGCATCAACCCATGTCTAATGAGACCGGTCATTTGTGGGTTACGTACAATGGAGAACTTTATAACTATAAAGAAATTAGGGAGGAATTAGCCGGTAAGGGATACCGTTTTCAATCTCAAAGCGATACCGAGATCCTCCTTAAGGCCTATGAAGCGTGGGGAGAAAAATGTCTCGATAAGTTCAACGGAATGTTCGCTTTTGCCATTTTTGATACGCGCACACGAAGGTTATTTGCCGCCCGAGATCGCATTGGGGTTAAACCCTTTTATTACTGCTATAAGAACGGCTCTCTCGTTTTTGCGTCGGAAATAAAGGCTATATTGGCCTCTTCCCTGATCGAGAAAAAGCCGGATTATGACGCGCTGCATACGCCCACACGGTTTCAAGTATCGCCCTATACGGGCTTTGAAAATATCTTTAAGCTTCCCCCGGCCCATTATCTTATTTTTGAAAACGGTCGGTTAACCCTCAAGCCATATTGGGATATCCAGGCTCTTGAAAATTATCCCGGACGGGAAGAAGACGCCATCGAACGGCTAGAGATGCTTCTCAAGGAGGCCGTTCGACTCCAAATGATTGCCGATGTTCCGGTAGGTATTTTTTTAAGCGGCGGTTTAGATTCTTCCATGATCGGCGCGCTTATGAGAAAAAATACTCCCCACGATGTCCATGCGTTTACCATAAAATTTTCGGCCAGGGATCAGAAATTTGAGAAAATGGTAGATGATAGCGTTTACGCGCGACAGGTCGCGGATCAGCTGGGGTTTCACTACCACGAATTCGAAATAAAACCGGAGGTCGAAGACTTACTCCCCAAATTGGTCTGGCATTTAGATGAGCCCCTGGCCGACCCGGCGGCGATTAATACCTGGCTTATTTCCAAAGCCGCCCGCGATTTGGGAATCGTCGTCGTACTCAACGGGATGGGAGGAGATGAGATTTTTGGAGGGTACCGAAAGCAACTGGCCTGTTTAAAAGCGGAAGGGTATCAACGGGTCGTACCCGGCATTTTCAGAACCGGCATCGAGAAAATTTTTAATAACGTTCCGGTGGCTACCTCCAGACAGGGATTAAAGCTGCTACGCTGGTCCAGGCGTTTTGTATCTTTTGCCTCCCTTCCCCAAGTGGAACGATACATAGCCTCGGACTTGTCGCTGTCCCGAAGACAATATCAGGCCTGTTTCTTAAAGGGCGGTCGCTACGAGGATACCCACTTTTATAAATCCCAAAAAGACCTGTTGGCTCGGAAGGAGCTCTCTTATCTTACGAGGATGTGTTTGAGTGATACCAAAATCTTCTTGCCCGAGCATAACTTGACCTACGCCGATAAAGCCTCTATGGCCGCGAGCGTTGAGAGCCGCCCCCCGTTAACGGATCATAAGGTCGTTGAGTTCATGTTCTCTCTTCCTCCCCAGTTCAGGATCCATGGGAATACACAAAAATATTTACTGAAAAAAGTTTCCGAAAAGTACTTGCCCAAGAAGATCGTTTACCGTCCCAAAGCGCCCTTTGGTTCGCCCCTGCGCTCCTGGATTCGCGGCCCCCTTTCAACCCTGGTGAGGGATCTATTGTCAGAGGCGTCTGTGAAAGCCCGGGGGCTTTATAACCCTTCGTATGTATCGGCGCTCATTGAAAAAGATAGACAAGGCTTAGAAGACAACGCGCATATTATATGGACCTTACTGACCAACGAGGTCTGGTTTCGAACTTTTTTTGGAAATTAAGCAATGGACCTCAAAGATTTTACTTCCAATCAAATAGCGGCATTTTGGTCAAAATACCCCTGCGGGAGCAATTTTGTTCATGCCTCTGAGGGGAGGGATTTTTTTATTAATTACGATCGGTTTAAGTATTACCACGAGCCCCACATCCTGGATGAACTCAGGCAAATTGATTTTAAGGAGAAGCGCGTTTTGGAAATAGGCCTGGGTCAGGGCGCAGAAGCACAAAAAATGATCGAGGCGGGGGCCATTTATAACGGCATTGATCTGACCGCGGAAAGCGTTACCAGGGTCCAGACGCGGTGTAGGTTGTTTTCTCTTCCTTACGAGAGCCTGCAGGTCATGAATGCGGAGAAATTAGATTTTCCAGATGAATCCTTTGATATAGTCTTTTCCCATGGGGTGCTCCATCACTCGCCGAGGATAAGAACCATTATCCGTGAAATCCATCGCGTTCTACGCCCCGGGGGCATGGTGGTGGCGATGCTCTATCATCGGCATTCGATAAATTACCAGGTATCCATTCGATACCTTCGTCGCTTCGGAATTTTTCTTCTAGTCCTCCCGGGGATGTCCAGGCTCGTAGCGAAACTGACCGGCGAGGACCTCGAAAGGTTGGAGAAGCATCTCCTTAACCTCAAACGAGAGGGCCTGGCTTATTTAAAAATGGAAAATTTTATTCACAAAGCCACCGATGGCCCGGATAACGTATTCTCCTCGGTCTTTAGCCCATCGGAGGCGGCAGAATTGTTCTCGGCGTTCAAGGACCTGCGTTTCTCAAAGCATTTTTTTAATGCGCGGCATTTTCCAATAGTTCAGCTCTTTCTTTCAGCCGGGATGAAAAAGAAAATTTCATCCAGGTACGGCTGGCATCTATGGGTCAAAGGAATAAAGTAATGCTCCAGATCCTCCAATATCAAAAAACCGGGGAGATGTTTGTGGAGGAGCTCCCTGCGCCCAAGCTCAGGAGCGGAGGCGTGCTGGTGCAGAATGCGTTCTCACTGATCAGCGCCGGAACGGAAAGAACCTCTGTCGAAACCGCCCAGGCGTCGCTCATCGGTAAAGCCAGGTCGCGCCCGGATTTAGTCAAGCAGGTAATGGATCATGTAAAAAGGGAAGGGCTCAAAGCAACGTATGAGAAGGTCCAGACCCGACTTGATACCTATAAAGAACTCGGTTACAGCTCTGCAGGGACCGTCCTGGAGTCCTCGGTGGAAGCCTTCAGGCCGGGGGACCGGGTAGCCTGCGCCGGCAGCGGATATGCTTCCCACGCCGAATTGATATTCGTACCGAAAAACCTGGTAGCCAGAATCCCCGATCCGGTTTCCTTCGAAGAGGCGGCTTTTACCACCGTTGGAGCGATCGCCCTGCAAGGGGTGCGACAGGCGGACGTAAGAATCGGTGAATACATCGCGGTGATAGGCCTGGGATTGCTGGGCTTGATCACCGTACAGCTCTTAAAGGCCAACGGATGTAAAGTTATCGGCCTCGATATCTCCGAAAGCCCTTTTGAACTTGCCGGGAAATTAGGCTGCGACGCCACCGTCCTCTCCCAAGGTGATGCGGTAAGGAGCGTCGAGACCTTTACCAAGGGCTATGGAACCGACGCCGTGATCCTTACGGCAGCAACCAAATCCAATGAACCTCTGGAACTGGCTTTACAGTTTGCCCGAAAGAGGTCCCGGATCGTGGTGGTGGGCGCCGTGGGAATGAACCTTCCGCGTTCGCCTTTTTACGAGAAAGAGCTGGAATTACGGATCGCCTGTTCTTACGGTCCCGGTCGCTATGACCCGGAATACGAAGAAAAGGGAAACGATTACCCCCTCGGATACGTCCGTTGGACCGAAAACCGGAATATGGAAGCCGTCCTCGAGCTCCTCGCGGAGAAGAAGTTGGACGTAAAGCCGCTCATAACCCATAAGTTCCCTATTCAAGAGGCCCTACAAGCTTATAATATCATAACCGGAAAGGTAAAGGAAAAGTACTTAGGAATTTTGATCCAATATCCGCCAAAACCCAAAGAAACCAGAAGGGTAGAGGTATCTAAAGATCGATCTCCCGCCGTCCGCCCGACACAACTGGTGGCAGGGTTCATCGGCGCCGGAAACTTTGCGCAATCTTACCTGATCCCACCTTTACAAAAATTAAATATCCCCTTAAAAGGGGTTGCCACCTCGACCCCGGTCCATGCAAAATCGGTCGGTAAAAAGTTTCATTTTGAATATTGTACGACCGATGGGGAAGAAATACTCAACGACCCGGAGATTAATACGATCTTTATCGCCACCCGCCACGACTCCCATGCAAGATACGTCGTGGAAAGCTTAAAAAGGGGCAAGCATGTTTTTGTTGAAAAGCCCCTGGCCATAAATGAGGAACAGCTCCGTGAGCTCAAAGAAACCTACCTGAAGCTCCCCCAGGGATCCCCGATGCTGCAAACGGGCTTCAATAGAAGGTTTTCAGGACCGCTCAGGGATATAAAACAGTTCTTCGGTGCCGCCCATGAGCCGTTATTCATACTCTATCGGGTGAACGCAGGATCTCTCCCTAAAACCCACTGGATCCACGACGAAAAGCAAGGAGGCCGCATCATCGGAGAGGCCTGTCATTTCATAGATTGTATGGCATTTCTAACCGGCGCAAGGCCCGTAAGTGTTTATGCTGCGTCCCTGGCTTCCCCAAACGCACAAGTAGAGCCCAACGAGCATGTTCATGCCAACCTTAAGTTCTCAGATGGTTCGGTGGGGTGTCTTCTTTATTTAGCTAACGGAGATAGCTCTGCAGGAAAAGAATATTGTGAGGTCCATTCCGGCGGAAAGACGGCCATCATGAGCAATTTTAGAGAAATCTTATTCTATCATAACGGTCGGCGGAAAAGAGTCCGGTACGATGGGTCAAAAGGACATAGCCAGGAGATAGAAAGTTTTGTGAACGCTGTGCTAGGCAAACAGGAGCCGCCCCTTTCCTTTGAATCTATGTACCTTACAACCTTAACGACCTTCAAGATCTTGGAATCCGTACAGGCAGGTGTTGCCGTTGAAATCTAACCCACAAGTCGTAAGCCAAATAGTTCTTGAGAGTCTGTCGCAACTGGAGCGTTATATCTTGCAAGAGAAGTATAAGGGCTACGACCCCTATGACGCGCTGACTTCGCCTTTTTTTAAGCTGCCCGTCTTGAGGAGCTATTCCGTTGTGCGATTGGGAGCGCAGCAGGTCTTAAAGCGATTACCGGTTAATATAAGGCCCTTGTTAGGGATTAAAAAAGGCTATAACCCGGTCACCCTGGGTTTATGTGCCCAGGCTTATACCCATCTTCTGAAGGTCTTTCCAGAAAAAAAAGAAAGGTATTTGAACGAGATACTTTTTTGTACGGACGAGTTGGAACGGCTTCAATCCAAAGGATACCGGGGAGCGTGCTGGGGGTACGATTTTGATTGGGAAGCGCGCTACGCAAAAATTCCGGCCTTCACTCCGACCGTCGTTGCAACCGGCTTTGTAACGAACGCTCTGTTTTCCCTGTATCGCCAAACCCACGAAGCCCGATACCTTAAGCTTTGTCGTAGCGCCTGCGATTTCGTTCTTTATGACCTCCATCGAACCTACGAAGACGGATCTTTCTGCTTTTCCTACTCCCCCTTAGACAGGCAGTGCGTTTACAACGCAACCTTGAAAGGGGCCAGGCTGCTCGCCCAGGTCTATTCGGTCACCGGGGAGACGAGGCTGAAGGAGGCGGCAGCTCAAACGGTCCAATTCGTCTTAAAGAATCAGAAGCCAGATGGATCCTGGTCCTATTCCAAGGGAGACGCCCGGACCTGGGTGGATAATTTTCATACCGCTTACGCTCTGGATAGTTTGCAGGAGTTTATAGCCTGCACCGGGATGGGGGAGTACGAAGAAGCCTTGCAAAAGGGATATCGGTATTACCGGAAGACGTTTTTTACCCGGGAAGGTCTGCCGAAATATTACTCCCACAAGACCTATCCCATCGACGCAACGGCGGTTGCCCAGTCCCTTTTGACCCTGGTCCGCTTTAAAGACGAGGAGTTAGCGATGCAAGTTGCGCTCTGGGCCATCCGGCATATGCAGGCTAAGAAAGGTTACTTCTACTATCAATACAGGAAGTGGTGGATCCATCGTATTCCCTATATGCGCTGGTCAAATGCATGGATGTTGTGGGGCCTATCGGCATTACTATCCGGCCAGACCCTGCGCTCCTAGATGTAGTAGGGATAAGCGCTGAGACCGAGCGAATGAAACCCCCCATTGAGATGATGGGAGTGCTTATGCACCCCTGGACCCTTGAGGAAACCGTCGAGGAGATAACTCGTCGACTGGATGCCGGACTTTTCACCCAACACGTCGTGGTAAACGTAGCGAAGCTTGTAACCATGCAGCAGGATCCTACTTTGCGGGAGGCGGTCTCCCGTTGCGATATCATTAACATCGATGGGATGGGAGTACTCTGGGGCGCATGGCTACTAGGCCTGGAGGTCCCCGAACGGGTTGCAGGGATCGACCTGTTCTATCGCTTACTCGCCCTGGCGGAGAAGCGTGGAGACCCGGTCTTTTTCCTGGGTGCCGAGCCGGAGGTGGTAGGACCTGCCGTAGACAAGGCCAGGCAGCTATATCCCCGCCTGCAGATCGCGGGGTACCATCACGGCTATTTCTGGGATCACGAGGAGGAGATCGTCCGCAAAGTCCGGGAATCCAGGGCGCGGATGCTCTTCGTGGCCATTAGCTCACCTAAGAAGGAGCAATTCCTTACACGCTGGCAAAAGCAACTGGGGGTCGGCCTTGCCATGGGGGTCGGGGGAAGCTTCGACATCATGGCCGGAAAAACAAAAAGGGCCCCTGCCTGGATGCAAAAAATGGGGCTGGAATGGGTTTACCGGATAGTTCAAGAACCCCGACGGATGTGGAAGCGGTACCTGATAACCAACAGCCTGTTTGCCTGGATGCTCCTCCATGAAAAATTCGCAGGCCGTAAGGTCACTTAAACTGAATAATTTTTTACCTTGACAATCGGATTTACCTTATGGTTTTATCGCTTATTGCAGATACCCGGGCTTGTAACGAAACTTCGGATCGATCGGTTGTCTTTTGCCTCCAGGCATACCTTAAAACGGGAATTTAAAAGTTAAAGGACACTTTATCGTCGGTACTTCTATGCTAAAAGAAAGAACTGTTCTCATTGGGTCTGCACTTCTCCTTCTAGATGCAACGGTGACGGTGATCTCCTTTATCCTGGCCTGCTACGTTCGGAACTCTTCGTTCTTTACTTATTCCCAAGAAATAGGACGAATTGCTTCTTTCGAGCCCTATTTCTGGCTGGTCTACCTGGCCATCCCCCTCTGGACGCTCTTTCTTTTCTATCAGGGGGTATATAACCCTCAGTTGACCATCAAAGTGTACGACCTGGCGTGGAAAATTTTTAAAGCCGGCTTTTTGAGCACCCTGGTTCTGGGGACCGTTATTTTTTTCGTGAAGGCTAAATACTATAGCCGCCCCCTGGTCTTGTTATTCGGAATTTTTAATTTTCTCCTGATGACCTTCGTACGGATCCTCCTCAAGATAGGATCCGACCACTTTTACAAAAAGGGATTTAACTTTAGAAATGTCCTGCTTGTGGGAACCGGAGATAAGGCTCTGGATTTAGCAACCCTCGTGCGGGACCATCCGGAATGGGGATTCCGGGTCCTGGGGTTTGTCGATAAAGATCCCGGCTCGATCGGTAGAGAAATTCAGGGAAAAAAGGTGATAGGAAGCCTGAAAGATATCTCCTCCATCCTGGACCGAGAGGTGGTCGATGAGGTTATCTTTACGCTTCCAAAAGAAGACCTGGCCGATATCGAAGCTACGTTAAAAATATGCGAAGAGTTCGGTATCCGGGCCCATCTGGTCGCCGATCTCTTCAATATGATCATCGCGCAAACCCAATTGAACGAGCTGCACGGGGTCCCTTTATTGACGTTTACGACGACCCCTTTTAAGACGTCCCACCTGGTGGTGAAACGGATGATCGATATAGTGGGCTCCTCCCTGGCGTTAGTCGCGCTTTCGCCCGTGTTTCTCATCGCCGCCCTCGCTATCAAACTGACCTCTCCGGGTCCCGTTCTCTTTAAGCAGGAACGTTGTGGATTAAATGGGAGGCGCTTTACTTTTTACAAATTTCGTTCTATGATCAACGATGCCGAGCAGCGGCGCGTGGAGGTGGCGCACCTCAATGAAATGCAGGGCCCGGTCTTTAAAATAACCCACGATCCTCGGGTGACCAAAATCGGAAAGCTCCTTAGAAAAACCAGCATCGATGAGCTCCCCCAGCTATGGAACGTCCTGAAAGGAGATATGAGCCTGGTAGGCCCCCGCCCGCCCCTCCCTTCTGAAGTGGAACAATACGAGAGATGGCAACGACGGAGGTTAAGCATGAAGCCGGGTTTAACCTGCTTCTGGCAAATCCGAGGACGCAATGAGGTCGGCTTTGATGAATGGATGAGGCTGGATCTTAAGTATATCGATAACTGGTCCTTAAAACTGGACTGGGAAATATTGTTGAAAACCATCCCGGTCGTACTCCTGGGCAAGGGAGCCCGGTGAGGAAGCTGAGAAACGGAGAAACGGAGAGGCGGAGAAACGGAGAGGCGGAGAAACGGAGAAGGGGGAAAGGGGAGATGGGGGATAGGATTAATAGATATAAGGAGCTGCGCGTTTATCAAGGTGCAATGGAAGTGGGGATGGAGATATTCCAACTTACCAGGAGCTTTCCGCCTGAAGAGAAATACTCCATGGTTGATCAGATGCGGCGTTCTTCAAGATCTGTATGCGCAAATATTGCTGAAGCATGGCGTAAACGGCGGTATAAAGTGGCATTTATTGCAAAATTGACTGATGCTGAAAGCGAAGCTTGCGAGACGCAAGTGTGGCTTGAGTTTGCAGGTAAATGTAACTACCTTGATGCGGCTGTAAAAGACAGGCTAGATGGGATCTATGACCAAATTATTAGTCAACTTGTCCGGATGATTGAGGAAGCAGACAAGTGGCTGATTAAATCCAAGTAGTGAACGTGCCAATTCCCCGCTTCCCCGTTTCCCCGCTTCCCCGTTTCTAAGAATATGTATTATATAAGGATAAGGTCGCTCTTCTTCTCCCTTCCGCTGCTTTTCTACCTTGCCCTGTTCGTCAGCTCTCCCTTCTATACACCGCCCCTTCTCCGTTCTCCTTCGAGCGCCACTCTCCTCGAAAAAGCAACCGATGTGTTTCTTTTTGCGTATTACTACCATCAGGGATTGATCCTGGAAATAATCAAAGGGAGGGAACGCGCAGAGCAAGCTTTTGCAAAAGCGGGCCGGTACCAGCCGGAGTTTCTCCCTAGATTTTTTGGGGTCGATCCCCATCACGATCTGGAAATCGCCCATCTGTATGAAAAATTTAAATATTACGATCTGGCCGAGCATTCTTACCTTTCCTGGCTGGCCAACCATCCTGCGGATATAGCTGCCCATGAGCAGGTCCGGAACCTTTGGGTCCAGACGGAAAACTGGTCCGGCGTTATCCAGGCTACCCGGCAGCTTTTGAGCTTCAAGCCTGAAGATCCTTACGAATATTACCACCTAGGCACGGGTTACCTCCCTACGCGCCAGTGGGATCCTGCCATAACTGCCTTTGAAAAGAGTCTGAGGCTCCTGCCGGACTTTGCCGACGCCTATGTTCAGCTCGGAAAAATATGGGAAGCTCGGGGGGATGCCCCCAAAGCTCAGGACTTTTACCTGCAAGCGGTGGAGAGATTCCCGTCGCCTATGAAGGAAGAATTATCTAAAAAAAATATAAAAACTATCCGCTGGATCTCCCTGATAAGTTTGATTCCGGTGGCCGGAAGGTTTGAAGCTCAAACCCATCAGTTGCTCGTCCTGCCCTGGAACGTTAAGTTTAAAACCCCGGTCCTGGATAGCGGGAAGTACTTCCTCCTCCTATCCGCTAAAGGCTCTCAGGCGGAAGGTGTTTTTGCAAGATTAAAGCTTTATAACAATGAAAAGCTTATGGAAACCGTCTACCTGGATGAAAATTTTAAAATCTATAGATTTTCCATTGAAAATAGAGAAAAATTTAATATTTCTTTTGAATTTGATAACGATGGAGGCGCTCCACAGACCGGTGGAGACCGAAAGGTCTGGATAAATGGGATGTATCTTGAGGAGCAGAACGGCTAAAGGCCCCGCTCCGGATAGAGCGATGGGAAAGGCTCTCCTTTTTGAAGGAGGAGTTTCTGAGGCTGCATGAAAGGACTTTACATCTCCCTGCTTGGCATTATCCTTTGGACCTGGGTGGGTCATCTGATGGTTATTCCCCTCTGGCAGAATCCCGATGAGCCCACCCATTTCGAGTACCTGAAAATCCTTATGGATCAGGAAACCTTTTCACTAAACATCCAACCCGATTTGTCCATCCAGCAGGCTATTATTAAGTCCATGGATCGCCATCGTTATTGGGATTACATTCAAATGCCTCGTCCAGATCCGCTCCCTGGCTCCTTTGCAGAGATCCCTTTTCTTTTTGTCAGCCGGACTCAGATCGGAATCACCCCTCCCCTTTATTATATATTAATGGCTTATCTTTTATCTCCGGTCCGCGAAAAGAGCCTGGAAGCTCAGTTTTATCTGGCCAGGGGCATTTCTCTTTGTCTTGGATTGCTCACCCTGTTTTTCAGCTATCTGACCGCAAGGGAGGTATTGGGAGACGACCCGAAACGGCTCCTGGTAGTGCTGGCGTTTATCGGTCTACTCCCCCAGTTTAACCTGGTCACCACGTCGGTCAATCCAGATAATCTGGCCAATTTCCTGGCCATCAGCGCCACCTACCTGCTCATCCTCATCCTCAAAAAAGGGGTTTCCTTGATAAAGCTAGCTCTGACCGCCTTGTGCATTTTACTGGGGTTGATGACCAAGCGCACCGTCTTCATGATCCTCCCCCTGGCGGGGGTCGCCCTGTTCCTGGTCGGTTGGAGTCGTCTTAAAAACAGAGATCTCTGGTCGTGGGCGATAACCCTTTACAAAGCCCTGAACTTTTTCCTCCTCCTGGTAGGGATCTATGCCTTGTTGACCTGGTATTTCCCGGAAGCTATCCAGACCTTCCTGAATAGGGTGGTTCCTACCGTCTATTACAGCCCCCATCTGCTTCTTGAACTTTTATCTCGGCCTCCCGCCCAGATGAAAGCCGTAAGCCTTCATCTGTTTAGGAGTTTCTGGTATACCTTTGGGTGGATGAAGTACCAGCTCTCGGATCCCTGGTACCGAAGCTTACAACTCGTGAGTGTGTTGGCTCTATCTGGTTTGTTTCTATTCTGGCTCCGGGTCCTCCGGCGAAAGGTTCGCATAGAAACCTGGCAGGTCCAAGGACTGATTCTTTTACTTTTTTCCTGCTTTTTAGCCCTTCTCGGCGCCTTTTTGGATAGCGGAGGGTTCACCGTTTTTACCCAAGGTCGTTACCTCTTTCCGGCCATCTCGGCCTTTGCGATCTTAGGAACCTTTGGCCTTTATCAACTTGTCCCAAAAAAGTTATACGGACCCTTCACAGCCCTTCTTATCCTCGGACTCCTTATCTTTAATGCCTGGGCTTTTGGCGCGTATACGGTCCCTACCTTCTACGATTTCCCCGTCCGAGTTATAGACCACCAACCCCTTTTCACCCAGGTAGCCGGTGAGATCTTTGATGGGAAGACGGTCGGACAAACCTTCGTGGCGGAGGCGGACGGATTGGACGGGATCGATGTATTTCTGGCCACCTACGCCAGGACGAATACCCAACCTGTGCTCTTTCATTTGCAAGAGGGGTCTCCTCAAGAGGCCTCCCCGCCGTTGGACCTGGTTACCCAGACTTTCTCCGCCCGACGGGTCCGTGATAACGCCTATTATCGCTTTCGGTTTCCAGCCATCGCCCCTTCCAAAGGAAAATCTTATTATTTCTACCTTGAATCCCCGGAATCCCGACCCGGAAATGCCATCACTGCCTGGTATCAGCCGGAGGACCCTTATAAGAACGGGAGTTTATTCCTCAACGGAGCGGAAGCGAAGGGAGATCTAACTTTTAAGACGGTATATCGATCTTCTCCCAAAGCGTTCCTGGAAAGCCTGACCCAGAATAAGCCCTTTCCTTTAACGCAGCCCCTGCTCTATCCAGGCCTGCTGGGTCTTTACGGGCTGAGCGTTTTGTCTCTGGGGATTTCCCTAAAGGTTTTATTCTCCTCAAAAAGCTAAACTGAAATCTTTTATTGACCTCTTGAACAAGATCGAGTATGCTAGGCACCGCGCGTACAAATACGGCCCTTGTTAGCAGGGGGGCGTCCGATAGGTTGCCCGTACCGGGGCACATTTTCTGCGCGTGGTACTAAGCTCGTAACCGTCCCTTGAACTAACATTGCGTGCGCGCGGCTTAAAAATCGTGGAGGGTGTGGAACATGATTAATTACCTGGAAGCCTATGCGGGTAAAGTGGTGCTGGTCACCGGGGGAGCCGGAGCCATCGGATCTAATCTCTGTCGTCGATTGGCGGAGCTGAGGGCCCAGGTCATCATCCTGGATGATCTATCCTCTTCGCAGCGCTGGAACATCCCCTCTATGCCCGGCATTCTCTTTATCGAAGGAGATATCCTCGATGAGACTAAACTTAAACGCGCCTTCTTCGAGCGCCCTCAAATGGTCTTTCATCTGGCCGCTTTCTTCGCCAATCAGAACTCGATAGACTATCCTGAGCGGGATCTGATGGTCAACGGGATGGGGACCCTGCGGCTTTTAGAGTACAGCGTGCTCACCCGGGTGGAGCGCTTTATCTACGCGTCGTCGGGGAGTTCTATCTACGGCAATGACGCCCCCTTGCCCCTGCGGGAGGAGTTCGTATCCATGCAGCTCAATACCCCTTACCAGATCACCAAGATGCTCAGCGAGCTTTACTGTAACTTCTTCTACAACCACCATGGCCTGAAGGTCGTGAAACCCAGGTTCTTCAACTCCTACGGCCCGGGAGAGGTACCAGGTCAATACCGTAACGTGATCCCCAACTTCATCTATTGGGCCATGAAGGGCCTGCCTTTACCCATCACGGGCAGCGGTGAAGAGACCAGGGACTTTACTTACGTGGGCGATATCGTCGATGGCCTTTTGCGGGTTGGAATCTTCGAAAGCGCCGTAGGACAGGAATTTAATCTGGCCTCCGGCAAAGAAATCCGTATCATCGACCTGGCCCATAGGGTCAACGAAGCCGCCGGTAACACGGCGGGCATCCACTATGTTCAGCGCCGTAAATGGGATACCAAAAGCCGCAGACTGGCCTCGATCGATAAGGCGAGAAGTCTCCTCGGCTACGAACCCCATACCCCCTTTGAAAGGGGGCTGCAGTATACCCTCCAGTGGTTCCGCGATCACTGGGACAAAATTGAGGCCGCCGCCCACTTCGGACCCGGGGTATCCTCCGCCGTCCGCGAGATGGTCGTACCCCATCGATCCTCTTAGTCTTCGACCTGAAAATTCTCAATTGACAATTTATAATAAGATCACTAAAGTTTGATACGTAACCAGATTTTCCATGCGGGTGGACGGCGAAGAAATTATGCCAAAAGGGGAGGGGATCCACCAGGGACCTTGGAGGAGCGGGCTTGAGACCCACCCCCTACCTTCGTACGTGACCCTGGGGATAGTTATTAGGCGCGTGAACAGGCACTGGGTAAAAATTAAAAAAATACTGGATTATCGAGAGCTCATTTTGAACCTGGTCATCCGGGATCTTAAGGTGAAGTACAAGGGGTCGGTGTTGGGATTTTTCTGGTCGCTGTTAAATCCCTTGCTCCTCCTGGTCGTCTACTCCATCGCCTTTAAGTACGTGATTCGTATCCGGGTAGAAAATTTTCCCTTGTTCTTCATGGTGGCTTTCCTTCCCTGGACCTTTTTAACCCTCTCCCTCTCCCTGTCGGTTAATGTGATCGTAGATAACCGATACCTGATTAAAAAAGTCTACTTTCCCAGGGAGATCTTGCCGCTATCGGTGGTTCTGTTTAACCTGGTCCAGTTTCTTTTAACCTTTTTGATATTATTTCCGGTGTTGTTCCTGTTCAGAGTCCCCCTGGGACCTTCCCTGGGCGGCCTCCCCCTGGTCATCGGTCTCCAGACCTTATTCATAACGGGAATAGCCCTGGTTCTATCCAATTTAAATGTCTACTTTCGAGACATTAAGCATCTGGTCGAAGTTTTTTTACAAATGTGGTTCTGGCTAACCCCGGTGGCCTATCCTTTTACACTGGTTCCCGATCCGGTAAAGTTTTTATTTAAGTTGAACCCCATGACCCTTTTTGTTATCGCTTACCGCGATATCTTATTGGAAGCCCGGTTTCCGGATATGGCGCTGATGGGTCAACTGGCTTTGTGGTCCCTGGGGGTTTTGGTGTTGGGATATTTGCTTTTTAACCGGTACGATGCGCGGCTTGCAGAAAGTATTTAACGAAGATCGAAGAACGAAGATCGAAGATGATCATTTTCTCTCTTCTATCTTTTCTTTTCGATCCTCTATCTGTATTGATCGTTCTAAAAGACGTTTCTAAAAAGTTTGTCCTTCGGCACCATAAAGTCTCCCGGCTCAAGGAGCAGGTCGTTGACTTTTTGAAAGGAACTCGCTATACTTCCGAGGAGTTTTGGGCCCTGAAGGACGTTACGTTCACGGTGGACAAAGGGGAAACGGTGGGGATTATCGGAGAAAACGGATCCGGAAAGAGTACCCTCTTACAGTTGCTGGCCGGGATTCTGGTTCCGGATAAGGGAACTTTGGAGGTCAAGGGAAAGGTAGCCGCTTTGATCGAGCTGGGGGCGGGATTTAATCCGGAATTAACAGGTCGAGAAAATATCTATTTAAGCGGATCTATCCTGGGATTTAAACGCAAGGAAATTCATCGTAAGCTGGAAGAGATCATCGCCTTCTCCGGGCTTCAGCGGTTCATCGATCAGCCGATAAAAAATTACTCCTCGGGGATGTATATGCGTTTAGCCTTTTCTGTGGCCATCCATGTAGATCCAGACCTCTTGTTGATCGATGAAATCCTGGCCGTAGGAGATTGGCCTTTTCAACAGCAGTGTTTTAAACGCATCCGTGAATTTAAAAATAAGGGAAAGACCATCGTAGTCGTCTCCCATGACCTGAACACCCTTTTGACCCTCTGCGATCGGGCCCTTTTGTTGCATCGGGGGGAGCTGGTCCATCAAGGAAATGTCAAGGACGTGGCTGCCCATTATGGGGAGATCCTTAAAAAAGCCGATACCTCCCCGGAAGGCCAAAGCGGCCCTGTCGAGCGAGAGGCCGCCTCGCCCGACGATCCCGCAGAACAAGATGCGGCCTCGCTAACTCGTGGAGAAACCCGACAAGATAGCGTTTCGCCCCGCACCGGAAAGCGATGGGGCTCAAGGGAGATCGAGATCACGAAGGTCGCTTTCCTGGATAAAACCGGAAGGGAGTCCCGGCAATTTAGAACCCATGAGCCGTTCGTCGCACGGATCCATTACAGGGCCCATCGCCGAATTGAAAAACCGGTTTTTGGACTTGCGTTGATCGCTGAGAAGGATAATATCCATATAAACGGCCCCAATACCAAGTTGGATGGATGTGTTCCCGACTATCTGGAAAGCCAGGGCTCCGTGGACTACGTGATCGATCGGCTGCCGTTGTTGCCGGGCCGTTACTGGTTCATCGTGTCGGTATGGGATTATGCCTGCCAGCAGGCCTTCGATTACCATGATCGGATGCATGGGTTCGAGGTGATACCCGGGGGAACCCGGGATCTATACGGATTAATTTCTATCCCAGCCCGATGGGAGTATCACTCTTAACACGTAAAACCTCATGGGTAGAACGTAACGGGGAACGTCCGCTTACAGGCGTCACCCCCTTACGCATTACGCAGGATGTTTTACATTTTACGCTCTGCCCCTCATGGAAAGCACCTGTATCCTTTGTGGCCATAGCCAGATCGGTTTGTTGTATCCCGGGAAGCTGCGCAAACAAAACTCGGATCTTCACAGGCCGGGGGCCTATTATAAAATTACCCAGAGCTCCGGCGAGCGGAACCCTCTTCTTCAATGTAAGAGCTGTCATCTGATCTTCCAGGAACCGGGTTTGGATGCGTCTAAGATGCTAGACTGGTACACCTTGGGCCAGGATGAGCAGTACCTCCATGAATTTAAGAATCGGGTGAAAAATGCCAGACGGATCCTGAGCTTCTTACCCGGGGACGGTAAGCACAAACGGCTCCTGGATGTAGGATGCTCCACGGGCATTTTTCTGTACGCTGCGAAAGAAATGGGGTATGACATCTATGGGGTGGAACCTTCCAGGTGGGCGGTAGATTATATGAAAACCCAACTGGGGTTCGAGAACGTCTTTTGCGGAAGCCTGGAAGCGTATCCGGTTCGGGAGGATTATTTTGATGTAATTGCCTTGATAGACGTCATCGAACACCTCCCCGATCCGCTCCATAGTTTAAAGATTATTCACCGCTTACTTAAGCCGGGGGGGAACCTCGTCCTCCAGACTCCGGACATCGGCAGCTTCACCGCAAGATTTTTCAAAAGCAGGTGGTGGTGTATTCTCCCGGAGCACCTGTTTTATTTTTCAAGAAAAACCCTGAAACTTCTCTTGGAGCAGGTGGGATTTACGGTAGAAAGGCAAATGAGCATCGGAAGGACCTTCCACCTCAGCCACTGGGCGTATAAGGTCGTCGGAGAGAAGTATAAATCTCTGGTGGAGAGCTCGATTCTTGCTAAGATTCCGTTCTATCTAAACTTAGGAGATCAGATGCTTGTAATTGGATCCAAGGAGGGAGCGCATGCTTGACGTGAAGAAAAAAAAAGTTGTGGTGGTCATGCCGGCCTATAACGCAGAGAAAACTTTGAAGGACACCTACTCGGATATCCCTATGGAGAAAGTCAGCTCGATTATCCTCGTGGATGATGGGAGCACGGATGGGACCATCAATCTGGCTAAAGAGCTCAATCTCAAGGTGTTCGCCCATAAGAGAAACTACGGATACGGGGCCAATCAAAAAACTTGCTACATCGAAGCTTTAAAGGATGACGCCGATATCGTGGTCATGCTTCATCCCGATTACCAGTATGACCCCAAGCTGCTGCCGGAGATGATAAAACCCATTGAGGAAGGGCAGGCGGATATGGTTCTGGGTTCTCGCCTCCTGATAGATAATGCCCTTAAATCGGGAATGCCCTGGTGGAAGTATATCGGAAATAAGGCCCTGACGAAGCTGGAGAACCTGGTTCTGGGAAAAAACTTTGCCGAATACCACACGGGCTACCGGGCCTATAGCCACAAACTCCTGGCCTCTCTTCCCTTTCAGCTTAACTCCGATAAATTCGTGTTCGATCAGGAAATCATTTTTCAGGCGGTCCATAGCGGGTTCCGAATTGTAGAAATCCCGGTCCCGACCCGATATTTTCCGGAAGCCTCCTCGGCCAGCTTTCTTAGCAGCGTGATCTATGGGTTCGGCATTCTGAAGCTGATCGCGGAGTACCTGCTCCATAAATCCAGGTTTATCCACATGAAAAAATTTGAAAGCCTGACCCAACGCTATGAACCTGTACAATAACTTGGATTTACTCCAACTCCCCTTCGATCAGTATCAACGTTATCGAGATGCCCAGGAGATCGTTTCCATCTTAAAAAAAGGTCCGGAAAAACTCAACATCCTGGATGTGGGGGGATACTTTCAGTTTCTTGGAACGGATCTCCTACCGGCGACGCTGTTCCTCCCAGAGGAAAACGTCACCGTGCTGGATACGGTAGACTGTCCCCTGCCCGGATATGTACGAGGAACCGGCGCGCAACTGGCCTTTCCGGAAGACGCGTTTGACGTGGTCATGACGTGTGATACCCTGGAACACGTCAAACCCGGGGAACGCCAGGCGTTCGTCGAAGAGCTCCTTCGGGTGGCCAAAGACTACGTCATTTTAGGGGCCCCTTTTTATAAAGAGAGCACCCAATTAGCCGAAAAACTGCTCTATGAGTTTATTATTCGGGAGACGGGTTATATCAATGTCCCTTTAACGGAGCATATCCAGAACGGCCTGCCGCGCCTGGAAGAGGTTTATGAGATCCTCCATCAGAAGCAGTTCGATCATATCACCCTTCCCAGCGGTTATTTGTACAACTGGCTTTTTATGATGGTGCTCCGCCATTTTATCCTCTCCCTCTATGATCCAGCCCAGATGGATCTGATGGTGAACAAACTCTATAATCTGCACTTTTACCGGCAAGATCATCGAGAGCCCGGCTATCGAAGCCTTCTGGTCATCTCCAAGAGATCGGAGGATCCTGCGCGGCTCCGGGCCATCGAACATCACTTTACTGCCATGTCCGACCAGGCTCCCCAAGCCCCTGCTTCCTCCCCGGGGGGCAATCTGGAGCTCATCCAGTTGTTGATGGATTTAATTCAGGTAAGAAAAGACAACCAACAGCGGGAGATGCCGGATGTGATCCAGGATAAATCGGAAGCCGTCCTCGGCAAACTACTCCATCCCCGGGTCATCGGCCAGTCCTTTTTAGCCACCCGGCCCAATTTATGCCGGGTCGACGTCCTGTTCGGCACCTACAACCGGATCAATACCTGCGATCTGATCTTTCGGCTTAAGGAGGACCCCCAGGCCAAGGAAGACCTGGCGGTTATCAGAGTTGATGCCCGCTTCGTCCGGGACGGGTGCTGGTATACCTTCCGGTTTCCCCCCTTGGGAGATTCGCAGGGTAAATCCTATTACTTCTCGCTGGAGTCTTCGACCACAGATCCTGAAAACGCCCTGACGCTTTGGTACAGCCCGACCCCTTATCTTCCTTATGGCCTGCGCTACGAAGATGGCAAGCCTGCAACCGGCTGTTTACGATTCAAGACCTACAGCTTCATGCCGGAGGGGTTTGAGAAGGAATACACCCGGCTCCGGGAGGAGTTCACCCTTCAACTCCTCGCCCTTAAGCGAGATTACGAAACCAAGCTCCAGAATATCCTCGCCGAGCTGGGCGGATTGCGGATCTAGCGGCTTCGGCTACTTCCCCGCGACCTCCAGTTTCACATACTCCGAAGAGCTCGCCTCCAAGGCCTCTCCCGGCCTAGCTCCCTTAACCCCGATCAATGCATGACTCCAATGGAGCTTACCCCTCAAATCCTCCCGGGCTCCAAGGGTTTTCAAAACTTCTACGGCTTCAGCCGTGAGGGATAAAGCGCCTTCATCTTTCAAGGCCAGGATGACGATTTTTCCACGCTCGAGGCCTTGAATGAACGTGGCCAGCCGATGAGAATCTCCTTTCAACCGATGGGTATCAAACGCAACCGATCCTTCAACCTCCCCGGTCCGGGGATGCACCACCACCACGTTGTAACCTCGACGCTGTAAAGAGACGTTTTGCCCATTTACGAAGATATTTCCCAGATCCCCGGCATGCAAACCGGCGCTCTGGACAACGATATCTACCGGGGCCTCCACGCCGGTTCTCCCGATCCGGGAAGGTAAACTTTCCCTTTGAATCAGAAGATCCTCCAAATCTTCCCGATGTACCACCCTTCCGCGCTGGTATTGGAAGATAAAGTGTTGACCTTTTACGAAGGTTTCCGGGTTTAAGAGGAGGATGCTGATCAGGGAATCCGCCCGCAGTGAATAATCTCCGTAGGCCAGCCGCATGGACCCGGCAATTCCGTTCCGATAGATGTACGCCCCTCGATAGTTATCCGGCAGATCCAGAAAGAAGAGATGGGCCCCCCGGGGGAAGGCGGGATAAAATGCCTTCATCTGATCCTGAACCCCTCGAACTACTTCTCCGGCACGATGCCACCGCTCGTTTTTTTCGCGGGTTTCAAAGACGTTCAACGCCACCCAGATTCCCAGGGTGAGCGCTCCGGCAGCGCGGAGAACCGGAGAACGGGAGCGCAGGAGATGCTCTAACCCCAACCCCAGGAGAAGCAAGAAACCTACCGAGGGAATGTAGAGGAACCTCTCGGCAGCAATGTTCACAACCGGTAGAAGCGTCACCGGAATCCAGAGGCAGGCCACCAAAGCCATGCGGAGAATCCACGGCATCAGGTTAAGAGCCTGGACGGTCCGGTAGAGCCTCGCCCCCAACCCCTCGCCGACACGAGGAGTCCGGCCCCCTTCCTCCCCGGGGAGGAAGGCTACGGAGTTGGATCCCTTGATGCAAGCCCTGAGCAAGCCGTAAAAGGGTGCGATATAAAGGAGAAGGACCAGATACCTGGCCCCCCCCAGATCCGGAGGCCAAATCGCCTCAAACGGAAACATCAGTTGACGGGCATACCAGCCGAGGATGCTGATTACAAAGAGGCCAAACCTGAGATGCACGGAACCCTGGGGGTTTAGATAGCCTCCGATCCCCCCCAGTAGAACGAATCTAAAGAAAAGATATACCGCCAGGATCAGAAAAAAGGGGAAAATCCTTCTCAGCCTGGAAAGGAAGGATCCCCTCCCCAAAATCAAATCTATCCAGAAGACGACCAGAGGTAGGGTAAGGGCCATCTCCTTGCTCATGAGGGCCCCGATAAAAGCCGCTTGCCCGATCACCCACCCGCCCGCTCTCTGTATCTCGGCAAGGTATCTGGTAAAAAACAGGAGGCCGGCTACATAAAAAAAGCCACAAAGGAGGTCGACCCTCCCGGATAGCCAGGCTACGGCCTCTACGTGAACCGGGTGGGTTCCAAAGAGTAGCCCAACCGCTAAAGCGATCGCAGCCGCTTCCCCCTCCCCCCAAGCTCCCACGCCCCTACGCCCCCCTTCCCCCAGGCTCCGCGTTCCCAGGAGAAGCAGCGCTTTCACCCAAAGATAAACGACGAAGGAAGTGGCCAGGTGGAGGAGAAGGTTTGTCAGATGGTATCCAAAAGGATTGAACCCCCAGATCTGTCTGTCGATAAAAGCGGACAGGCGTACCATCGGCCGGTAATAGGTCTCGTTAAATACCAGCGGGTTTCCCTGTTCATCCCGGGAAGGGGCGCCTAAAATCGGACGCTCCCTATCTCGCTGGTTGGCGAGTCCTTCCCCTCCGAAAGCCAGAAGAACCTCCCGCCAGGAATAGGGATAGATGAGAAAAAAATCGTCTGCAACGAAATAGCTGGACAACGTATTCTGAAAACTCAGGTAACCTGCGCTAAGAATTAAAAATATGAAGACGATTTCTTTTTTCAAAATGGCTCCCGCGTTAACTCCATCGGCGAAACCAGTTAATCCAGGCACCGAGGTCCTAACGCCATAGAAATGGGCTAAATCCTGACCTTTTTTTCTCGTTCCCAGGCTCTGCCTGGGAATGCCTACCTAGAGGCTCGGCCTCCGCTCCCTATGGCAAGGCCGAGCCCTTAGAAGTTACGTCCCCAGGACCCAGCCTGGGAACGAGGTCAGGCATTGTCCTATATCCGATCCGGCAGTTTTCGCTTGATTCCGTTATCCTCCTCGTGTAAAGTAGTTTTGGATGGTTTTGTATCTTTTTTTGAAGAAATTATAAGCTAAAGTCAACATCCTTATCAACCTAAATAGTAGCCTAAAGAGCTGGTAGGCCCTAGCAGACGGCCAAACGGACGTAGTTCTCGGATGAATAGGCTTATGGACAGGACTAACATTGACCCAACGCAGCGTTTCTCCAGCCGGGTCGACCACTACGCGCGCTATCGCCCCGGTTATCCCGAAGAGGTCCTCCGCATCTTACGCGAAGAGGCCTTTCTGACGCCGATCTCTATTATCGCAGACGTAGGCTCGGGCACCGGAATCTCCTCCGAGCTCTTTCTCAAATACGGCAACACGGTCTACGGCGTGGAGCCCAATCCTGAGATGAGACGAACCGCAGAGTCTCTGCTCCGAAACTACCCCCGGTTTCACAGCGTACCCGGTACCGCCGAAGACACCACCCTCCAAACCGAGGGTGTTGACTTCGTGATTGCAGGCCAGGCGTTTCATTGGTTTCAGGTTGAGAGATCTCGGCAAGAGTTTGCCCGCATACTCCGCCCCAAAGGCTGGCTGGTCCTTCTATGGAATTCCCGTCGCCTTTCCACACCATTTCTACAAGCTTATGAAGCGTTACTTCAGCAGTACGGAACGGATTACCGCCAGATCAACCATAAGAACGTGGATGAGTCGGTATTGCGGCGGGTATTTGCAGCAGGAAAGTATCAGTATCGAGGGCTTTACAATGAGCAGGTGTTTGATCTTGAAGGACTGCGGGGCCGGTTGCTTTCTACCTCCTACGTTCCGGCAGAAGGGGATCCGGGTTATGGGGCGATGCTCCAGAAGTTGGAACAGATCTTTGATACGTACCAGGAGAACGGTCAGGTGCGAGTTGAATACGATACCGAGATGTACTTCGGACAGGTGGCGAAAGGACCTGCCTAGTTCCAGGGGGCGCACCGCAGCTATCAACGTATCTCTAGCAGCTATAGAAAAAACTAAGCCGCGCCGCCGGAACCGTATCGCTGAAAAGCCCGGAGCTTCAATCCCAGAAGCCAGAATTTACGGTCATCCGTGGGCGAAAAGGCACTATTGTCCGTAGCTGGCGGTGCGGCTGCCGGCTAACAGGAAGGTTTACGGCATCATGTATCCTGAAATTTCTCAGGTTGAACGCTTACAATTGCTTGAACCCCCCCAACGTAAGGTAACGATGGTTCTCGATACCGATCCTTATAACGAGATCGATGATCAGTTTGCAATCGTCTACGCCCTGTTATCGCCGGAGCGCCTGGAGGTAAAAGCCATTTACGCCGCGCCCTTTGCCAACGCCAGGTCGGGAGACGATGAAAGACGCGGCATGGAGAGAAGTTACGAAGTTGCGAAAGAAGTCCTGGAGAAGTTGCGGGGGCTCGAATTACCGCGCCTCCCTGCGGTGTTCAGGGGATCCGAGCGATGGATTTCCGAGGATGATGCAGGATTCAAAGG
>Ga0073934_10002463_pt1 | contig 38353 bp, 35 predicted proteins | sample LarsenN4metaG_FD_76834 | JGI IMG/M metagenome (GOLD analysis project Ga0073934, IMG submission 76834) | Hot spring sediment bacterial and archeal communities from British Columbia, Canada, to study Microbial Dark Matter (Phase II) - Larsen... ... | reverse complement strand
GTCGTCGCGCGCGGCATAGATCTGGTACCAGGCGTGCTGCGGCGCCACGGCCGCCGCCTCCTCGATCGAGGCCGTGGACGAGCCCGACATGATGTAGGGCACGTCGGCCTGGACGGCGGCGCGGGCCAGCATCATGTCGCCGCCCGGCCGGAAAAAGCCCGGGCAGCCGGTTGGCGCGATGCCGAAGGGGTTGGCGTAGCGCCGCCCGAACAGCGTGGTCGAGGTATCCACCGTCCCCACGTCCACCAGGTAGCGCGGCACCAGGCGATAGCGGCCGAACTGCTGCGCATCGCGCCGCACGCCCAGCTCGTCCTCGGCCCCGCCTTCCATCCAGTCGGCGATGAGGCGCGGCAGGCGGCGCAGGGCCATGCTTCGCAGGTCGGCTATGCCGATCGCCTTGTCGACGCCCATCGCTGCCCGCTCCGTGTCAGTCCCCGCCGGCCGGCCGCTGTTGTAGCGGTCCGGGAGCCGCGTGCGAAGGTGCCCGGCGTGACGAGGCGCGCAGGGCGAGAGGCAGGAACGGGGGCGGGGTGTCAGGCGGGCAGGTTCTTCGACATGCGGATGGCGCGCTCGGGCCAGGTGAAGCCGGGCTCGCGGTGATAGCTGAAGATCGCCATCAGCCGGTCCTGCTTCCCCCGCGTGGGAGCGACGCAATGCAGCGAGCGCCGGCCGCGGAAGATGGTGAACGTGCCGGGCGCGAAGGCGACGCTGACCGGCGGTATGGCTTCGCCGCTGAAGGCCGCCCGCACCGCCTCCAGGCGCTCGTCGCCTTCGTCGCGGATGTAGGGAAAGCAGACGAACTCGCCCCCGGCCTCGCTGTTCTGCAGGCACAGCGAGATGGCGTAGTCGTTGGTGTCGAAGTGCCAGCCGTGCTCGTCGCCGTCCCGCATGACCGAGAGGACGACCGACATGACCGTGTCGGCGCAGATGTGGAACGAGGGTTCCTCGAGCACGTCGCCGATGAAGCGGGTGAGAGGCTTCCACTCGTAAAGGCGCTGCATCAGCGAACCCGGCGGGTAGAGGTCGTAGTGGACCGTGCCCTTGCGGTCGTGCTGCAGCCAGCCGCGCGGGTCGTCCTCAGGATAGGCCGCGTCCTTCAGCCACAGATACGCGCTGCGCCTCGTATCCCGGCGGATGGCGCGCGGCGCCACGGCGCGCGATTCGGCGGCCAGCTGCTCGAGGCCGGCCTGGCGCAGGAACCCGTCCAGCTGGCACAGGGCGTCGCGCCGCACGACCCGGCGGCACGTTTCGACCAGCGCCTCGCGCGCAGGCCCCGGCTCCGCGACGGGATAGCGGTCGAGGTCGATCCAGTCCTGGGGACCCATGCGATCTCCGCATCGAGGAATGTATGTTGGATCCAATTCTAGGAATCATGGCGTCGACCGTCAAGCACTGCGGGACACCCAGCGCCATGCCGCGCGGCGGCGACTCGATCTCGGCGGCGCAAGGAGGTCCGGTGACGGTTCGGCGCCGGCCGGGCCTGCTCAGGTGAGGGTAAGCGCCTGGTTGTTGTCGATCAGGTGGCGGTGGAGCTCGAGGCGGAACCCTTCGGCGTCGCCCGCCACGATCAGGTCGCGCAGGCGGCTGTGCTCGGCCACGACCGAGCGAAGGTCGTCGTTCTCGCGCCCGAAGCTGAAGACGATGCGCATGTGCTTGGACAGCGTGTCCCACATCATCTGCAGCAGGTAGTTGCCCGCGGCATGGAAGATCCAGGCGTGGAAGGCCAGATCGGCGGCGCGCACGCCGGCGCGATCCTTCCTCGCCGCCGCCGCCTCCATCGTTGCGATGACGGCGTCCAGCTCCTCGCGCAGCCGGGGATTGGCCTTCAGGCTGTCGATGGCATAGAGGGCCGCGCGCCGCTCGATGTCGCAGCGGATCTCGGCGAACTGCAGCACGCTGGCGTGATCCAGGTCGACGACGCGCGCACCGTGGTTGGGCTGCAGGGTGACCACGCCCTGCTTGGCGAGCATCTTCAGCGCCGAGCGCACGGGGAACCGGCTGACGCCCAGCTCGCCCGCGATCTCCTCCTCGATCAGGCGGTCGCCGGGCCTGAAGCGTCCTTCGGCGATGGCCCGCACGATGCTGTCCGCCACCTGCTCGGACAGGCTTTGCGCGCGGATCGCCTGCATGCGGGGGCCCGTTGGCTTCGACACCGCCGCACGGCGCTGCACGGGCTTCGTCCGCTGAGTAGCCATGCCCCTGGAACCCGTCCCGACCGAGGCCGCGCCGCATGCCGCATCGGCGCGATGCAGGCGGACCATACCACGCGACGGCGCCGCGATGACAGTTGGGCGGCGGCCGGTGCCCCGCGGGAGGGTGGACGGCGGCGGCTTCCGTCGGGTAAGTCCTGGCGCGCGATCCTGCGGCGCAGGCACGGTGCCGCTTCCGTCACGCCCGGATTCCCCATGGCCCACGCCGGCACGCCCGCGCTGGTCGACGCGCCGTTCCGCGGCATCGCCCTGATGGTGATTGCCGTCGGTCTGTGGGCGCTGCACGACGCGGCCAGCAAGTGGCTGGCCGTCACCTATCCCATCCTGGTGCTGCTGTTCTGGCGCAGCCAGTTCGCCCTGGCGCCGCTGGCGGTCTTCCTCTACCGCGCGGGCGGCATCCAGCGGCTGACGCCGCGGCTCAAGGCACTGTGCCTGCTGCGCGGCGCGATCGGGTTCACCTCGTTCGCCTGCTTCATCTTCGCCCTTCCCCTGATGCCGTTCGCCGACGCGGTGGCGGTGGGGATGTCGGCGCCCATCTTCATCACGGCGATGTCGGTCGCGGTGCTGAAGGAGCGGGTCGACGCCCGACGCTGGCTGGCGGTGCTGGCCGGCTTCGGCGCGGTGCTGGTGATCGTGCGGCCCTCGGGCAGCATCCCGGCCGAGGGCGCGATCCTGCTGCTCGCCTCCAACGTGCTGTACGCCACGGGCATGATGATGACGCGCAGCCTGGGACGCGTCGTGGGCACCGCCACCCTGTCGTTCTATGCCGCGGGCGCGTTCTCGGCGATCAGCGCCGCGCTCGTGCCGTTCGTATGGGTGACGCCGGCATGGGACGACCTGGCCCTGCTGGTGGCGACCGGCGTGATGGCGGGGATCGCGCAGTACTGCATGACCGATGCCTTCCGGCGGGCGGCGCCCTCGATCATCGCCCCCTTCGAGTACACCGGCATCGTGTGGGCCGTCGGCCTGGGCTACGCCATCTGGGGCGACCTGCCCGGCTGGGACGTTGCGGGCGGCATCGTCGTGATCGTGCTGTCGGGCCTCTACATCGTGCAGAGCGAGAACCGCAGGGCGCGGCCGCCGGGACGCGGGGCGCCGCCCAGCACGGCGAGCGATGACGCGGCACGGCGCTAGGCGGTGACGTCGGCGCAGCCGGGGCTGCTCGCGGGCCGGGGGCGGGCCGGGCTTGGATAGCAGAAGCCCTTCAGAACGCAGGCGGCGCAGGCGGGGCCGTCGAAGGTGCAGGTGCTCTGTCCGTGCAGCTTCATCAGCCAGTGGAGCTCGTACAGGTCGTCCGCCGTCCAGGCATCGGGCACCTGGTCCATGGCGATGGCGTAGGCGCGCTCGATGTCGGCCCCCGGTGGGAACAGGCCCAGGCGGCAGCCGATGCGCAGCACGTGCGTGTCGATCGAGAAGGCGCGGCCGCGCAGCGTGCTGAAGTTCAGGACGGTCGCCGCGTTGCGCATGCCCACGCCCGGCAGCGCCATCAGCCAGCGCAGGGCCAGCGCCACCGGCAGGTCGGCCAGGAAGCCCAGGTCCAGGCGGCCGCTGCGCGCCCGCACCATGCGCAGCGCGCGGGGCAACTGCCGCGCCTTGGGATAGGCGTGGGTGACGGGCAGGAGGATCGTCTCGATCCCGCCCGGCTCGGCATCGGCCAGGGCGTCCCACGAGCCGTAGCATCGGGCGAGGCGGCCCAGCGCGGCCAGCGCCACCTCGTCGCGCGTCCGGGCGCTGAGGATGGCGAGCACGAGCTGGGTCACGGGGTCGAGCCTGGCGGCGTCGCGCTGCGGGCCGTGCACGGGCAGCAGCAGGTCGCGCAGGTGCGTCAGGGTGAGCGGCTGCATCGGCCGGGGGTCGAGGCCGAGGGCCAGCTGGGCGTGGGCATGCATGGGGCGATCCCTCCGGTTTTCAATGGAAGTCGCGGCTGCGCTGCAGGCGGCCGGGCGCGGACGGGGCGGGGCGGGGCGGCGCAAGGGCGGGGCCGTCCTCGGCCCGCAGCGAGGCAAGGCCGGCCGTCAGGTCGACGAACGAGTCGGCCACGATGTGGACGACCAGGCCCTCGCGCTGCACCGTGCCGCGCACGATCAGGAGCTGCGCCTGCATGACCGTGCGGCGGTGGGCCTGGAAGACGTTGCGCCAGACCACGGCGTTGGCGATGCCGGTCTCGTCCTCCAGGGTCAGGAAGACGACGCCCTTGGCGGTGCCCGGCTGCTGGCGGATCAGCACCAGCCCGGCCACCGACACGCGGCGGCCGTCGTGCCGGGCGTCGTGGTGCTCGCGCGCGGTGATGACGCCGCGCTCGGCGAGCTCCTTGCGGAAGAAGGCGCAGGGATGCCCCTTCAGGGAAAGACCGGTGGCCGCGTAGTCCTCGGCCACGTGCTCGGCCGGCGCCACGGGCGCCAGGCGCACGGGGGCCTCGCGGAACAGCTCGCCGTAGCGCGACCAGGCCAGCAGCGGTCGGCCCGACGCGACGGCACGCCCGCCGCCGTCCAGCCCCTTGACCGCCCAGAGGGCCTCGCGGCGGTCCAGGCCCAGCGAGCGGAAGGCGTCCGCCTCGGCCAGGCGCTCCAGGGCGGCGGCGGGCACGCCGCTGGCAAGCCACAGCGCGCGCAGGTCGGCATAGCCGTTGCCGCGATGCCGCACGATCGCATCGCACGCCGCCTGGGCCAGGCCCCTGACCATGCGCAGCCCCAGCCGGACCGCCCACTGCCTGGGGCCCGCGCTGGCCGGCTCCAGCGTGCAGTCCCACAGGCTGGCGTTGACGTCGGCGGGCAGCACCAGGACGCCGTGCTCGCGCGCGTCGCGCACGAGCTGGGCCGGCTGGTAGAAGCCCATCGGCTGGCTGTTCAGCAGGGCCGCGCAGAAGACCTCGGGGTAGTGGTGCTTGAGCCAGGCCGAGACGTAGGCGAGCAGGGCGAAGCTCGCGGCGTGGCTTTCCGGGAAGCCGTACTCGCCGAAGCCCATGATCTGCTCGAAGCAGCGCACGGCGAAGTCGCGATCGTAGCCGTTGGCGACCATGCCCTCGATGAAGGGCGTCTCGAAGGTGTGGATCGTGCCGACATGGCGGAAGGTGGCCATGGCGCGCCGCAGGCGGTCGGCCGCGCCGGGCGTGAAGCCCGCCGCCACGATGGCGATCTTCATCGCCTGCTCCTGGAACAGGGGCACGCCCAGCGTCCTGCCCAGCACGTCCCTCAGCGCGGCGGAAGGGAAGGTCACGGGCTCCTCGCCCCTGCGGCGGCGCAGGTAGGGATGCACCATGTCGCCCTGGATCGGACCGGGGCGCACGATCGCAACCTCGATGACCAGGTCGTAGAAGGTGGCGGGCTTGAGGCGGGGCAGCATGGACATCTGCGCCCGGCTCTCGACCTGGAAGACGCCGATCGAATCCGCCTTCGACAGCATGGCGTAGACGGCCGGGTCCTCCTCGGGCACGGACGCCAGCGTCAACCTGCGGCCGTAGTGGCGATCGAGCAGCTCGAAGCTCCTGCGGATGCAGCTGAGCATCCCCAGCGCCAGCACATCGACCTTCATCATGCGCAGCGCGTCGATGTCGTCCTTGTCCCACTCGATGTTGGTCCTGTCCGCCATCGCGGCGTTCAGGATCGGCACGCTCTCGTCCAGCCGGCCGCGCGTCAGGACGAATCCGCCGACGTGCTGCGACAGGTGCCGCGGGAAGCCAACCAGGGCGTTGGCGAGGTCCACCGCCAGGCGGATGCCGGGATTGGCGGGGTCGAGCCCGGCCTCCAGGATGCTGGCGTCGGGGATGCCCTTGCCGCCGTGGCCCCACACCATGTCCGACAAGGCGGCCGTCACGTCCCGGCTCAGGCCGAGCGCCGCGCCGACCTGGCGCACCGCCATGCGCGGGCGGTAGTGGATGACGGTGGAGCAGATGGCCGCGCGCTCGCGCCCGTAGCGCCTGTAGAGGTACTGGATCACGTCCTCGCGGCGCTCGTGCTCGAAGTCCACGTCGATGTCGGGCGGCTCGCTGCGGTCGGCCGAGATGAAGCGCTCGAACAGGGCGTCGATCAGCGTCGGCTCGATGGCCGTGATGCCCAGGCAGTAGCAGACGGCGCTGTTGGCGGCCGAGCCGCGGCCCTGGCACAGGATGCCTGCGCCGCGGGCGTAGGTGACGACATCGTGGACAGTCAGGAAGTAGGGCGCGTAGCCGAGCTGCGCGATGAGCGCCAGCTCCTTGCGCAGCAGGGCGGCGACCTTGTCGGGCACGGCGCCGGAATAGGCGGCGCGGGCCCCGTCCCAGGTCAGGGCCTCGAGATGCTCCTGCGGGCTGCGGCCCGGTGGCACGGGCTCGTCGGGGTACTCGTAGCGCAGCTCGTCCAGCGAGAACCTGGCGCGTCCGGCGATCTCGGTCGTGCGGGCCACGGCATCGGGGTGCCGGGAGAACAGGCGCGCCATCGCGGCGCCGGGCTTCAGATGGCGTTCGGCGTTGGCCTCCAGGCGCAGGCCGGCGTCCGCGACGGTGCACTTCTCGCGGATGCACGCCAGCACGTCGGCCAGGCGCCGCCGGCCGGGCTCGTGGTAGAGCGCGTCGGCCGTTGCGACGAGCGGCGTCCGGGCTTGGCAAGCCAGCTCGGACAGCAGGCCCAGCCGGCGCCGGTCGTCGCCCCGGTAGAAGAACCCGGCGCCCAGGTGGACCTGGCGCGGCCAGGCGGCCGCCAGTGCGCCAAGCCGCTCGACGAAGGCGGCGGGCGGCGCCGGCTCCGCGGCCAGGGGTGGCATGGCGATGAAGAGCTGTCCCTCGCCCGCCGCCACGATCTCCTCGAAGGCGAGGTGGCAGCGGCCCTTGGGCGCGCGCCGGTTGCCGGCGGTCAGCAGGCGGCACAGCCGGCCATAGGCCGCGCGATCGGTGGGGTGGCAGACGACCTCGAAGCCGTCGGTGGTTGCCAGGCGCGCCCCCACGACGAGCTGGATGCCGGCCTTTCCCTCGCTCCGCAGTTGCTTGGCGGCGACATGGGCGCGCACGACGCCGGCCAGCGTGTTGCGGTCGGCGATCCCGATGGCGGCATGGCCCAGGGCGGCGGCCCTCTCCACGATCTCGTGGGGGTGCGAGGCGCCGCGCAGGAACGAGTAGTTCGTCGCGGCCACGAGTTCGGCGTAGGGGGTCACGGGAAGACGCCGTGCATGAACCAGGCGGCGTGCGCCGCGCCGCGCCCTGCGGCGCCCTCGCGGTACAGCCAGAAGCGGCGGCCCCGCGTGTCCTCCACCACGTAGTAGTCCCGCTCGCCCCCGCCCTCCCGGCGCCACCATTCGGGCGCGACGCGCTCCGGCCCTTCGGCATGCGCCACGTGATGCACCGTTCCGTCCCATTGGAAGCGGTGCGGCACGCCGTCGGGCGCCTCCGCCAGGAAGCCCTGCAGCGGCTCGGGCTGCGCGAGCAAAAGGAGCGGGCGGGCGCGGCTCCGCCCCTCGTCGGGCCACGCGGGCGTCTGGTCGGCAAGGGCGGGGCGCAGGCGCTGGGCGCGCTCGGGGACGTGGCTCGGGAGGGGCGCGAGACGCCGGGCGCTGCGTGGGCCCATGCGGTGCTGCAGGCGATCGAGGAGCCCGGCGAGACCGGCCGGCTCGCCGCTCCCGGCGGTGCCCGGCAGCAGGGCCTGATGTGCCGTCATGCGCTCGGCCTCCACGACGTGCAGGGTGGCGGCCTCGAAGCCGAAGCCCGTCTCCGGGCCGCGCGGCTGGCGCTCCAGGCGCAGGCCGATCAGGCGCGCGATGTGCGCGACGTTGCGGCTGGGCGCCGCAAGGCCGACGTCCAGGCTGAGGACGCCGCCGTCGGGACGGAACAGGTGCAGCACGGCCCGGCGGATGCCGGCGCCGTCGCGCTCCAGGTCGCCGGTCAGGGCGGCCAGCAGGCGTGTCGCCGCCTCGACCATGTGCGCCTCGGTGGCGATGGCGTCGGGGAAGTCGAGCCGGCTGCGGTAGCGGGGCGGGGGCGCCAGGGGCGACAAGGGCTCGGCCGCGCGCGCCATCGCCTGGTCCAGGCGCAGGAGCAGAAGGGGGCCCAGGCGCGCGGCCAGCGGCGCGCGCGGCTGGCACTCCAGGTCGCCGATGCGGCGGAAGCCCAGGCGCCGCAGGCTGGCGAGCGTCTCCTCGCCGAGGCGCAGGGCGGCGGGCGGCAGGCCGCGCAAGGCATCCGCCTCGCCGCCCGTCGGGACCATCGCGCGGCTGCGGCCGAAGCGGGCCATGGCCCAGGCGGTGCCCGGCGCGTCGGCGGCGGCGAGGCGAGCCTGCAGGCCGAACCCGCGGAGCCGCTGCGCCAGGTCGTCGAGCAGCGCCGCCTCGCCGCCGAACAGGCGGGCGCATCCGGCGATGTCGAGGAACAGGCCGTCGGCGCCGTTCTCCTCGCCCCAGGCGGCGACGAACGGGGTATAGCGCATGCACCACAGGGCCAGGCGGCGCAGCGCCTCGGCATCCGCGGCGGGATCGGCGGGCCGCACCTGCAGGCCGAGCACCTTGGAATGGGCGTTGGCCACGGGTTCGCCGACGGCCAGGCCGGCCAGGGCGGCCGCACGGTTGAGCGCGGCGATGCGCGGCCCGCCCCGGCCCTCCGCGGCCAGGACGAGCGGGCGGCCGGGATCGACCGCCTCAGCCTGCGCGCCGAAGGCCGCCTGCGCCCGCATCAGGCGTGCGATCGGCCACGACCTCAGCCATACGGAAACGATGCGCGACATGGTCCCACTCGATGATCCAGCGGCCGGCACGCCCGTGCCGGCAGCGCTCCAGGGTTGCGTTCCAGCGGCAGGATGCGAGGCAGCCGAAGCGGTCGCGCGCCGCCGGCGCGGCCGCGATGCGCCAGCGCGTGGCGGCGGTGGCGGCAGGGGCCGTTGCCCGCAACCGCAACAGCAGCAGCGGGATGCCGGCGTCCGAGGCGGCCAGGCTCAGCCTGCGACCGGCCGTCGTCCCGAGCCGCCCGCGGACCACGCCAGCCACCGCCGTACCCAGCACGGCGGCGCGCAGCGTCTCCTCCAGCGACCACAGGATGTCGTCGTCGCGGCGCGCCTCCTCGCTGCGCACCACGACGAGCCGCGCGACGTCCAGGCCCATGCGGGCGAGGCCGTGGCCATAGGGCACGCCGCCGCCCGGAAAGGCGTGCCGCGACGCCGCCAGCACCAGCGGGCCGGGACGCGCGTCCTGGACCCGCACCAGCAGGGCGACGAGGAAACCGAAGGCCGCGGCGGCATCGCCCGGGGCCGCCGGCGCCACCTCGTGCAGCGCGCCGCCGGCCAGGGCGCATCCCGGCAGATGGTCCTGCAGCGCGCCCAGCCCCATCGGCACGCCGGCGGGTGCAGGCCGCCCCGTGCCGCGCTCCAGGCGCGCCACCGTGCGCCGCAAGGCATCGAGGCCCGTCCTGCCGTCGGCCGCGACGCTTGCGTATCGCGCGGGGACGGCGGCGGTGGCACGGGGCGCTGGGCGCATGGCGCGGCTGGCTCGCTCGGATTGTCAGGGATGACGAGTCTTGCGAACAAAACAAGAACAAGTCAATCGTAAACGTGCACCACCGCGACGAATTGCCGAGTCATTTCAGCGTGTTAGAAGCAAGCCCTGGTTGCGCTCAGCGCTGGGGGCCCAACATCTTGGAAGGAGGCGTCAGGCTCTGCCGGACGCCTCCGCCGTGCGCAGGCCGCCCGCCAGTGCCACGTCCTCGAGCTGGGCCTGGCGCGCGGCCTCGGCCGCCCGCCGGCTCCGCCGCCGCTTGCGCACCTCGTAGACCACGGCCACGACGATGGTGGTCACGATGATGATGACGGCCACGGCGTTCACCGCCGGGGTCACGCCCTGGCGCACCTTGTTGGCGATGAAGATCGTAAAGGTGCTCTCGGCGCCGATCGAGAAGTACGTCGTCGTGTAGTTCTCGAACGACTGCAGGAACGAGAGCGCCGCGGCCGAGAGGAAGGCGGGCCGCATGTAGGGCAGGGTGATCCGCCAGAACACCTGCCGCGGGCTGGCGCCCAGGTCCAGCCCCGCCTCCTCCAGCGTCGTGTCGAAGCGCTGCAGGCGGGCCATGAAGATCAGCATGCAGTAGGCCGAGATGAAGCTCGACTGGGCCAGCGCGGCGGTCCACCACGAGGCGCGGAAGCCCAGCTGCTGGCTCCAGAAGATGAAGGCCGAGATGCCCAGCACGATGCCCGGCGCCAGGATCGGCGACACCAGGATGGCGTAGACCAGGCTCTTGGCGCGGACCTGCAGGCGGACCAGCATCAGGGCCCCGCCCAGCCCCAGCGCCACCGAGATCACGACGACCAGCAGGGCGATGTAGACACTGTTCTCCAGCCCCTCCCACATGCGCCGGTCCTCCCAGGCGGCCCCGAACCACTTCAGCGTGAACGAGAAGTCGCGGTGGGTGGGGATGCGGCTGTCGTTGAAGGCGAGCAGCGCCAGGTACGCCATCGGGAACAGCATGTAGCCGAAGAAGACGGCCAGGTAGACGCGGATCGACCACTTGAGCAGGGCCTGGTCCCGGTTCATCGCCGGCCTACCGCGTGATGTCGCGCAGCGTGACGCGGAACAGCCGCATCATCAGCAGGATGAAGACCAGGCACACCAGCTCGAGCACGAGCGAATAGGCCGAGCCGCCGTTCCAGTTGAGCACGGAGAACTGCGACTCGATGGCCTGGGTGAACCAGAAGCTCGACTTGCCGCCCAGCAGCACGGGGACGATGTACGAGCCCGCCGTCAGCATGAAGGTCACGATGCACCCGGCCGCGATGCCGGGCTTGGCGTGCGGGATGACGATGCGCCAGTGCACCCTGGGCCAGCTCGCCCCCAGGTCGCGCGCCGCCTCGACCTGGTTCTTGTCCAGGCTCTCCATGGCGTTGAACATGGGGAGGATCATGAAGAGCACGTACGAGTAGATCAGGCCGACGAACAGCGCGATGTTGGCATCCAGGATCGGCAGCTCGTAGTTGAAGAACTCGAAGGGCGGCAGCCCCACGCCCGTGGCGAGCTGGTTGAGCAGGCCCTGCTTGGCCATCAGCGTGCGCCAGGCATAGGCGCGCAGCACCTCGTTCACCCAGTAGGGCACCAGCAGGCACAGCATCAGGATGCTGAGCCACTTGTACGTGGCGACCTTGGCCAGGTAGTAGGCCAGCGGGTAGCAGACGACGAGGGCGAGCGCGGTGATGACGCCGCTGGTCAGCAGCGTGCGGATGAACGTCTGGAGCGCCAGGTCGTCCTGGGTGTCGAAGAGGGGCAGGAACGAGTAGACGGTGAAGCCTTCCGGGGCCAGGCCCTTCTTGATCGCGCCGGGATTGGCCTGGAAGGCGTAGTCGATCAGCATCACGTGCGGGATCAGGATCAGCAGCAGCGCCCACACCGCCACCGAGGCGAAGATCAGGGCGACGCCCACCGCCCCGAAGCGCTTGACCGCCTCACGCACGGGCGAGGCTTCCCCGCGGCAGGACCGTCGCGTGGTCGCTGCCGAAGTAGGCCGCCAGCCTCGTGCCGCTGGCGAAGTTGGGCACGGCCCCGTCGTTGGACATCGTCACCGTGATCGGCCGGCCCTCGGGGTTGGCCATCGAGATGTTGACGGTGATGCCCTCGAACATCTCGCCCAGCACGGTGGAGGCCACGGCGTTCTCGCCCGCGGCGCCCGAGGGCTGCAGCCGCAGGCGCTCGGGCCGGACGAAGACATAGGCCTCGTCGCCCACCTTCAGGCCCCGCGGGTTCAGCCCCGCCAGCCGGCCGAAGGCGGTCTCGACCTGCGCCTCGGCCCCGGCGGTGGCCGCCACGCGGCCGGGGAACAGGTTGTTCTCGCCGACGAACGACGCGACGAAGGCGGTCTCGGGATGGTTGTAGATGTCGGACGAGGGCCCGATCTGCTCGACCCGGCCCTGGCTCATCACCGCCACGCGGTCCGACATGGCCAGGGCCTCGCCCTGGTCGTGGGTGATGTAGATGAACGTGATGCCGGTGCGCTGCTGGATGGCGCGCAGCTCGGCCCGCATGTGCTGGCGCAGCTTCAGGTCCAGCGCCGACAGCGGTTCGTCAAGCAGCAGCACCTTGGGCTCCACGGCCAGCGCGCGCGCGATCGCCACGCGCTGCTTCTGGCCGCCCGACAGCTCGTCGATGCCGCGCTCGGCGAACCCGGGCAGGGCGATCAGGTCCAGCAGCTCGTCCACCTTGCGGCGCTGCGCGGCCTTGTCGAGCCCGCGCACCTGCAGGCCGAAGGCGATGTTGTCGAACACCGACATCAGGGGGAACAGCGCCAGGTTCTGGAAGATGAGCGCGGTCGGGCGCCGGTTGGGGCCGATGCCGGCCAGGTCCTGGCCGCCCAGGGCGATGCGGCCCTCGCTGGGGTCGATGAATCCCGACACCATGCGCAGGATCGTCGTCTTGCCGCAGCCCGACGGCCCCAGGAACGAGAAGAACTCGCCCTCCTTGATCGTCAGGCTCAGGCTGTGGACCGCCGTGAACGAGCCGAAGCGCTTCACGACGTCGGTGAAGACCAGATCGTTGCTCATGGGCCACCCCGGCGACGGACGCCCCTCCGTCCCTTGTTCGGCGCAAGCATGCTACAGCCCGCCGCGCGTCATGAGAATTCGCTTGCCCGATAGGCCGAACGGGCGAGCCATTCGGGGTGGATCTCCACGCCCCAGCCCGGTGCGTCGGTCACGGTCACGCGGCCCTCGCGCACCCCATAGGGGTCGTTGCGGAACAGCCCGTACTGCCACGGGTAGTAGTCCGGGCCCTCGATCGAGAACTCCAGGTACTTGCCGGGGTTGGGCAGCGCCCTGAGCAAGTGCATGGTGAACAGCGTGACGAGGCCCCAATTGGCCGCGTGCGGCGTCACCGGCAGGCCGGCTGCCTGGGCCATCCGGCATACCCGCAGCGTGCGGGCGATGCCGCCCAGGTAGAGGACGTCGGGCTGGGGCACGTCCACGACGCGGTCCCCGATCATGCGGCGCCAGACCGTCAGCTCGCAGTCCTGCTCGCCCCCGGTCACGTCGATCGCCAGCGCGTCGGCCACCTCCTTGGTCTGCTCCAGTTCCCAGAACAGGCAGGGCTCCTCGAAGTGGCCCAGCCCCTCGTCCTCCATCATGCGGCCCACGGCGATGGCGCGCGCGGGCGAGAAGCCGCCGTTGGCGTCGGCCAGCAGGGCCGCGTCGGGGCCCAGCGCGCGGCGGATCGCCGGGACGATGGCCTCGGTGCGGCCGGGCCAGGCGTCCACGTCGTGGCCGCACTCGTTGCCGATGCGGAACTTGAAGGCGTCGAAGCCCTGCTCGTCCCGCAGGCGCTTGAACCGCTCGCCCTCGGCCTCGGGCGTGATGTCGCGCTTCATGGACGAGGCGTAGGCGCGCAACGGCCCCCGCGTGCCGCCCAGCAGGGCGACCACGGGTTTGCCGGCCGCCTTGCCCCACAGGTCCCACAGGGCGGTGTCGAACCCGCTCATGGCGCGCTTGAGGTACGAGCCGGGGAACTTGTGCTCGCGCTCCTCGACACGGTCGAGCAGGGCATCCAGCGCCGCAAGGTCGGGCACCCGGGCGCCCAGCACGTGGGGCGCCACCTGCCGGTGCAGCACCTGGCAGGTGATGTCGGCATGATAGGTCGAAACCTGGCCCCATCCCTGAGCGCCGTCCTCGCGCGTCAGGCGCACGAAGCCCACGAACGGGTTCGTGAACGTCTCGATGCGGACGATGCGCATGGCGGCCGGGGCGCGTGGCGGTAAGGATACGGGAACGCGCCGCCCCGGGGTTCCGAGGCGGCGCGTCGATCCGCGTTCGGTCGCAGCGCTGAACTAGGCGGCCGAGATCTTGTCGACCAGGGCCTGGCGCTTCTCCAGGAACCAGGTCGGCTCGATGCCCTGCATCCACAGCTTCTCGATGGCATCGCCCGGATAGGCGTCGGCGAAGTTCTTCTTGAAGGATTCGGCCACGTAGGCGTCGAAGCCCTTCACCACCGAGTTGTACGTGGTGTTGTCGGAAGCCAGGCCGCCGTTCTCGGGCAGGAACGACCAGTTGATGAACGCATAGGCCTGCTCGACGTTCACCGCACCCGCCGTGATGGCGATCGTGTCGATCCAGCCCAGCGCACCTTCCTTGGGAGCTAGGTAGTTGTAGGGCCGGCCCTGGTTCTTGAGCTGGAAGATGGGACCGTCCCACGTCATGCCGATCACCGCGCCGTCCTGCTCGAAGCCGGACTGCGTGTCGGCGGTCCCCTTCCACCAGTTCACGATCTGGGCCTTGTTGGCGATCACGTACTCCGCCGCCGTGCCATAGCCCAGGTCGAAGGCCGCCTCATCGGCGTAGGCGTTGCGCATGGTGCCGGCGGGCAGCTTGCCCTCGCCTTCCATCCACAGGCCGGTGCCGAGCATGATCGAACGCTGGCGGCACAGCATCATGCCCTTGTGGGCCTCGGCCCAGAGATCGCCGAACGACGCCTTGCCATACTCGAGCTGGACCTTCTCGGTGTTGTACGCAAGGGCCTCGGTGCCCCAGTCGTAGGGCAGCGCGTACCACTTGCCGTCCACGACGGCGCCCAGCTCCTTGGACTGGTCCATGAAGCTCGGGAACACGTTGCCGAGATTCGGGATCTTCTCGGGATCCAGCGCGGCAAGGTTGCCGCTCTCGACATGCGCGGGAACCCAGGCAACCGACGGAGACGCGAGGTCCCAGCCGACGCCGGCCGCGGCCTTCAGCTTGTTGAGCTGATCCTCGTTCGACGAGAAGGTGGTGACGTTCAGCTTGATGCCCGTGTCCGCGGTGAACTTGTCGACCAGCGGCTGCGGCGCATAGTCCTCCCAGGTGAACCAGTTGACCTCGCCTGAGGACGAGAAGGCGTTGCGTGAGAAGGCCGGCGCCAGCAGCCCGACCGCTCCGAGGGCCGTGGCGCTCTTCAGCACGGCGCGACGGCTGGCCTGCGCCGCCTTGACCGTGGCCAGCGCGTCGCGCTGGCCCTTGTTCAGATGTGTCATCAGACGATCCCCTTCAGAAGTGACAGCCTCGATAGATCGATTCTTGGCCGGTTCCTGCTTATCGCGCGCAAGCGTTACGGCTTCGCGACGCACCTGGCGTGGGGCGCGCTGGGCTTGCCGGCGGAAAAATGTAAGCACGCCTGCATGGCGACGACAATCCCAGTCTTGCCAGCATGTCGTGCCGGACGCGCTCCAGGGAACACGTGTCGGTGATGGCAGCGGCCCGGGCCGGGGCCGGTCAGGCCACCCGCGTCAGCCGGCAATAGCCCGCCTCGCGGAACCAGGCCAGGGCGTCGGCCACCGCGTCGCGGGCCGGGCGGGGGCGATAGCCGAGCTCGCGCTGGGCCTTGTCCGACGAGAAGTGCATGCGCTTGCGCGCCATGCGGACCTCGTCCACCGAGGCCAGCGGCGCGCCGCCGGTAAGGCGGGCCCATCCCTCGGCGGCGTAGGCGATGGGCAGGGCGGCGGAGTGGGGGAGCCGGAAGCGCGGCGGCCGGCGGCCGCTCAGCGCCGCGATCAGGGTCAGCAGCCCGCGCAGGGTCATGTCCTCGCCGCCCAGGATGTACTTTTCGCCCACCCGGCCCCGCTGCAGCGCCAGCAGGTGCCCCTCGGCCACGTCGTCGACATGCACCACGTTCAGGCCGGTCTCGGTGTACAGCGGGATGCGCCCGCTGGCCGCGTCCACGATCATGCGGCCAGTGGGCGTTGGCTTGATGTCGCGCGGGCCGACCGGCATGGACGGGTTGACGATGACCGCCGGCAGCCCGTTCCGGGCCATCGCCTCGACCGCCGCCTCGGCCATGAACTTGGACCGCTTGTAGGGGCCGATCATGGCGTGCAGGTCCACGGGCGTGCTTTCGTCGGCCGGCTCGCCGCGGGCCACGAGGCCCAGGGTGGCGACGCTGCTGGTGTAGACGATACGCGTCACGCCCGCGTCCGCCGCCGCCCGCATCAGGGCCTGGGTGCCCTGCACGTTGGCGCGCTCCATCGCCGCGGGATCCGGGACCCACAGGCGGTAGTCCGCGGCGGCGTGGACCAGGGCGCCGCAGCCCGCCACCGCGCGGGCGAGCGAGGCGGCGTCGCACAGGTCGCCCTCGGCGATCTCGATGGGCAGGCCGGCCAGGTTGCGACGGTCGCTGGACGGGCGCACCAGCACCCGAACCTCGTGCGAGGCGGCGAGAAGCCGCCGCAGCACGGCCGAACCGACGAAGCCGGTTGCCCCGGTCAGGAGCGTCTTCATCCGTGGCCGACCACGGCGCGCTTGCCGCGCCGCTCCCCTCGCCGCAGGCGCCGGCTCTGCCGGGAGGCGACCGCGACGCCGACCACTATGCACCCTTCGGCCGGCGAGCGTGAGCCCTTTGCGGGCGGGCGCCGGCGGCGCAGGATGGCGCCATGAGCGACACCGTCCTGGCCCGGCCCCTGGCTCTCGAGCGTGCGGCCGACCGCGCGATCCACGCCGCGGGTCTGGCCTGCGGCGGCGCGGGGGCGATCGCGGTCGTGGCGCTGGCCGTCCTGCGCCGGCCCGAGGCCGTCCCCGCGGTGGCGGTCTACGCGGCGGGCCTGGTGGCCATGCTGGCCGCCTCGGCGGCATACCACCTGGCGCGGGGCTCGCGGCACCGCGAGCGGCTGCGCCGCATCGACCATGCCGCCATCTTCGTGATGATCGCAGGCACCTACACGCCCTTCACCGTTCATGCGCTCGCAGGTGCCTGGGCGGCGGGGATGACCGCGGCCCTGTGGACGGCGGCGCTGCTGGGCGCAGGCTCGAAGCTGCTGCTCGGGCGGCGGTTCGAGCGGTTCTCGGTCCCCGCCTACCTGACGCTGGGATGGATCGTGCTGCTGCCGGCCGACCGGCTGCTGGGAGCCCTGGACGCGGCCACGGTGTGGCTGCTGCTGGGGGGCGGCGCGCTCTACACCCTGGGCGCGGGGGTCTATCTGCTCCGGCGCATGCCCTACCAGACGGCGGTCTGGCACGGCATGGTGCTGCTGGCGGCGGCTTGCCACTACGCGGCCGTCCTGCACGGGGTCGTGCTGACGGCCGCGCCGCTGGCCGGGCTCTAGCGCCGGCGGGGCTGGTAGCCCCGGGTGGGCGCGGGCACGTGGGCCTTCTCGTCCTTGTGACGGAAGATCACGCGCCCCTTGCCGAGGTCGTAGGTGGACATCTCGATCGTCACCTTGTCGCCGGCCAGGGTGCGGATGCGGTTCCGCTTCATGCGCCCGGCGGTGTAGGCGACGATCTCGTGGCCGCTGTCCAGGCGGACGCGGAAGCGCCCGTCCGGCAGCACGTCCACCACCGTCCCCTCGGCCTCGATCAGCTCTTCCTTCGCCATCTCTCCTCCTTCGTCCCGATCAGGCGGCGGCCCGCGGCCGTCCGCCCTCGCGCCCGGCATGGCCGGTCCGGCCCCTGCCCTGGGGGCGCTTGCCGCCGCTGGGCGGCCCCGCCTCCGGGCGCGCATCATGCCCGCCGGCGTGCAGGCCCACAACGCCGAGGCGGCGCCTGGTCAGCGCCTCGATGCCGCGCAGGTGGGCGCGCTCGTCCGGTGCGCAGAACGACACCGCCACGCCCGAGGCCCCGGCCCGCGCGGTGCGCCCGATGCGGTGGACGTAGTCCTCCGGCACGTTGGGCAGCTCGAAGTTGATGACGTGCGTCACGTCCGCGATGTCCAAGCCGCGCGCCGCGATGTCGGTCGCCACCAGCACGCGGGCCCGCCCGTCGCGGAAGTTGGCAAGGGCCATCTGGCGCGCATTCTGCGACTTGTTGCCGTGGATCGCCACCGCCTGCACGCCCGCCTTGTCCAGGTGCTCGGTCACGCGGTTGGCGCCGTGCTTGGTGCGGGTGAACACGATGACGCGCTCCAGCGCCGGGTCGGCCAGCAGGCTGGTCAGCAGCCGGCGCTTGGCCGAGGCGTCGACGAAATGCACGCGCTGGTCGATGCGCTCCACCGGGGTGGCCGCGGGCGTTACCTGCACGCGTACCGGCTCGCGCAGGAAGCCAGCCGCCAGCCGGTCGATCTCGGGCGGCAGCGTGGCCGAGAAGACCAGCGTCTGCCGGCCCACGGGCGTCGCCGCCACGATGCGCTTCACGTCGCGGATAAAGCCCATGTCCAGCATGCGGTCCACCTCGTCCAGCACGAGGTGCGATACGCGGTCCAGCCGCACGTGCCGCTGCTGCACCAGGTCCAGCAGCCGGCCCGGCGTGGCGATCAGGATGTCGATGCCGCGCGCCACGGCGGCGACCTGGGGGTTCATTCCCACGCCGCCGATGGCGACGGCCTGCCTAAGGCCCAGGTTGCGCCCGTAGGCGCGGGTGCGCTCGGCGATCTGCAGGGCGAGCTCGCGGGTCGGCGCCAGGATCAGGGTGCGGGCCGCCTTGGGCTCGGCGCGGCCGGGGTTGGCGGCCAGGCGCTGGAGGATGGGAAGGGCGAAGGCTGCGGTCTTGCCGGTGCCGGTCTGGGCGATGCCCAGCAGGTCGCGGCCCTCGAGGATCGAGGGGATCGCCTGCGCCTGGATCGGCGTGGGCGTGTCGTGGTTCTCGGCGGCAAGCGCCCTGAGCAGGGGCTCGGCCACGCCGAGGTCGCGGAAGGTCTTGGAACTCAAGATTGCACCTATGATTCATGCGCCGGGGGCGCGCCCCTCGGGGGCACGGCCATCGCCGGCGTACCGTTGGATCCCATGCGCACGGGGATCCACGATGTGGGATTGGATTGTCTCGGGATGAGGCGCCGCCAAGCCCGAGGGCGGCAGCGCGTCGCGCAATCGCGAGAAACCGATGGATGGGAAGATGGCCACGAAAGCGGCCAAAGTCAAGGGTTTGCGGATTCTCCGCGATTCCAGGCGGGCCCCGCGGGGTCGTCCGGGCGGCCTCGGAGCGCCGCCCGGAACGTTCGCTTGGCGGCTACGCGGCCGCCTGCGGTGCGATCGCGAGCACGGCCTCGCCCTCCAGCGTGCAGGCAGCGGCGTGGACGACCGCGGCGATGCGCAGCGCGTCCTGCACCGCCTCGCGCGAGGCGCCCTTGGCGACGACCTCGCGCACGTGCGCCTCCAGGCACATGCCGCACCCGTTCACGGCCGAGACCGCCAGGCAGTAGAGCTCGAAGTCCAGCTTCTCCACGCCCGGGTTGCCGATCGCGGTCATGCGCAGGCGGGCCGGCATCTTGCCGTACTCCGCGTCGCCGATCAGGTGGATCGAGCGGTAGTAGACGTTGTTCATCGCCATGATCGCGGCGGCCGTCTTGGCCGCCTGCTGCGCCTGGGGCGTCAGGTGCTGGGCGGCGTCGGCCGCCACCGCGCCGATCACCTCGGCGTTGCGCGAGGCAAGCGCCGAGGCCAGCAGCGAGCCCCACACCTGCGCCTTGTCCAGCGCGGTCGAGGTCGTGACGTTGCCCAGGTTCAGCTTGATGTCCTTGGCGTACTCGGGCAGGCGGCCCTTCAGGGCTTCGATCGACATGACAGCGGTCCTTGGTGCGGTGGAACGGTGGGCGGGCGCTGTTGCGCCCGCCCCGGCGCCGAAGGGGGAGGGTCAGGCGACCTTCAGCACCTGTTCGCCCTTCTGCCAGTTGCAGGGGCAGAGCTCGTCGGTCTGCAGCGCATCCAGCACGCGCAGCGTCTCCTGGGGGTTGCGGCCCACCGAGAGGTCGTTCACGGCGACGTGGCGGATCACGCCTTCGGGATCGACGATGAAGGTCGCGCGCAGCGCCACGCCCTCGTTCGCATCGAGGATGCCCAGCGCCTGGCACAGCTCGCGCTTGATGTCGGCCAGCATGGGGAACGGCAGGTCGCGCAGGTCCTGGTGGTCGCGCTTCCAGGCCAGATGCACGAACTCGCTGTCGGTGGAAAGGCCCAGCACCTGGGCGTCGCGGTCGGCAAACTCGCCGTTCAGCTTGCCGAACGCGGCGATCTCGGTGGGGCAGACGAAGGTAAAGTCCTTGGGCCAAGCGAACAGCACCATCCACTTGCCCTTGAAGCTGGTGTCCGACAGCTCGACGAACGCCTCGCTCGGCGTCTTGGGCAGGCCGGCGGGAACCGCCTTGAGGGTGAAGGAGGGAAGCTTCTGGCCGACGGTCAGCATCGACGGGGTCTCCTCTGGTCTCGCGTGCCGCCCGTGGCGGCGAGGGTTGATCGTGCAGCGCCCATCAGTGGAATTGCTCTAAGGATGAGTCGCAGGCACGAATATGGCCTTCCCGTCATCGGGCGTCAAGCTATTTAAAATTACTCTAATGAATGAGGCGCTCGCCCCCGTGCCGCTCGCCCGGGCGTGCCGCAGGCATTTGCACGGCATCGTGCGTCTCGACCAACACGCTAGATTACTTATCAGAATGGCGATGCAGCGGGTCGAGCAGACATGGCGCCCGCCCGTTGCGCGAACTGCGGCTACGCATTCGGTTGCATATTCGGAGGGTTTGGATAGTAAGACTTATTTGCATCTATGCCGGCTTGCCCTTATTAGTGGCGTCGTTCGCAGGCGAGAGGGTGCATGCAGGCGGGCGGGCGACAAGGGACGGAGCGCGGGGACAGCCTGGCGGGCCTTGGCACCGCGAGCATCGTGGTGGTCCAACTCATGCGGCTGTGGTTGCAGGCGCCGGACGGAAGCAGCCGCCGCGGCCTCGGCTGGCGCGATGGATGCCGGGCCGCCCACCTGGGCGACGCCGGCGAGGGGGCGCTGGCCGCCCTGATGGCGGCTTTCGCCGCCGGACTGGCGGACGACCTGCGCGTCGCCGCACCCACCTGCCCCTGGATCGCCCCGGACGAGGCGCTGATGCTGCACGCGCTGGCGCTCGTGCAGGCCCGCCGCCATGCCGAGGCTGACAGGGCGCTGGCCCTGCGCCTGCCGCCCGCTGCCCTGCGGCTTGCCCTTCCCGCCGCGGTCGGCTTGGCCGTGGCGCTCGAGGCCGGCTCCCTGCGCGTGGCGCTCCGCGCGACCGGTCGGTCCGCACCTGTGGCGCGCGGCGCGCTGTCCGACCGCGGCCTCGCGCTTCTGCAGTAGGGCTGCGTTGCAAAAAGAAGAAGCCCCGGCCTGAAGGGCCGGGGCTTCGGGAACTCGCGGAACCTCGTACGCCGGACTACTGCCCGGCGGAGCGATGTTACGCTGCCTTGAGGTTGCCCGCTGCGGACTTGCCGCGCTCGCTCACGATGTCGAAGCTCACCTTCTGGCCTTCGACGAGGGTCTGCATGCCCGCGCGCTCGACGGCGCTGATGTGAACGAACACGTCCTTCGAGCCATCAGAGGGCTGGATGAAGCCATAGCCCTTCTGGGCGTTGAACCACTTGACGGTACCGGTAGCCATAGTCGTCTCAGTCTCCTTGGAAGCATGCCGGGAAAACGGCATGCGGACCGCACGACCACCGTGCGGCCTTCGTACAACGCGGCGTTGGAAGAGTATCCTGGACCGGTGCCCCAAGGCGTGCCGGCCAAGGTCGGCCAAAACAGCGGTTGCAGGCGGAATATAGGGTGCCCCGCCCGCAACGTCAAAGGCGGGCGCTGTCGAAAGGGTTAACACTTCCGGGAGGTGGCGGATGAGGAAGCGCATCGAACCGGGCGATCTGCACCCCAGGCCCTGGAAGAACGGCGGCGGCATGACGACCGAGCTCGCCATCGGGGGGGATCCTGCCGGACCGGACGGCTGGTCGTGGCGCATTTCCATGGCCGACGTGGCACAGGACGGGCCCTTCTCACCCTTCGAGGGCGTGGACCGGCTGATCTGCGTGGTCGAGGGCGAGGGCATGGACCTGTTGTTCCAGGATGGGACACGGCTGCCCTTGGAGCGTGACCGGGTCGCGGCCTTCCCAGGCGACGCGGCTGCCGTCGGGAAGCTGCGCGAGGGCCCCGTGCGCGATTTCAACCTGATGGCGAACCGGAAGCGGCACCGCATCGGCCTCGCGATCGGCCACGGCGTGGCCAGCGCCGTGCGCGGCATGGCCGCCGGCGAGGTCATGCTGATCCATGCCCTGGAAGGGCCCTGCGTCGTCAGCCTGGGCGGCGGGCGGCCCGAGACGCTGGACCCCGGCGTCAGCCTGCTGCTGGAGGCCGAGCCGCGCGTCGCCTGGTGGGCGATGGCCGGGGCGCGGGTGATGGTGGCGACGATCCGGCCGGCATGACGTTCGCACCCGCGCCCACGGCGCGCCTGATCCTGCGGCCCTGGCGCGAGGAGGACCTGGCGCCCTTCGCCGCCCTGAACGCCGACCCCGAGGTGATGGAGTACTTCCCCAGAACGCTCACGCGCGCCGAGAGCGACAACGTGGCCGAGGCCATCGCGGCCCACTTCGACGCGCATGGCTTCGGCCTGTGGGCGGTCGAGGTGCCGGGGGTGGCACCCTTCATCGGCTTCACCGGGCTGTCCGTTCCGCGCTTCGAGGCGCCCTTCACCCCGGCCGTCGAGGTGGGCTGGCGGCTTGCGCGTGCCTGGTGGGGCCGCGGCTATGCCAGCGAGGCCGCGCGCGTCGCGCTCGCCTTCGGCTTCGAGACGCTGGCGCTGGACGAGATCGTCTCGTTCACGGCCGCCGGCAACCTGCGTTCGCGCCGGGTCATGCAGCGCATCGGCATGCACGAGGACGTGCCCGGCGCCTTCGACCACCCCGCCCTGGCGGAGGGTCATCCGCTGCGCGCCCACGTGCTCTATCGCCTGGCGCGCGCGGACTGGCGGCGCGGGTCGGGGCGGCCGGTGGACGGGGCCGCGGCCCGCCCGTAAGGTGCGCCCAACGAGCCCCGCGGCCACGCGCCGGGGGTGCATCAGGGGGACATCATGGACGTCCACGAGTACCAGGCGAAAGAGCTGCTTGCCCATCTGGGCGTGCAGGTGCCGCGCGGCGGGCTGGCCTACAGCCCCGAACAGGCGGCCTACCGCTCGCAGGAGATCGGCGGCCAGCGCTGGGTGGTGAAGGCCCAGGTCCACACCGGCGCGCGCGGCAAGGCGGGCGGCATCAAGCTGTGCCGCGACGATCACGAGGTCTCGCACGCCGCCGACGAGCTCCTGGGCAAGCGCCTGGTCACCGAGCAGACGGGGCCGCGCGGCAAGCTGGTCCACCGCCTGTACGTCGAGGAGGCGCTGCCGATCGAGCGCGAGCTGTACCTGGGCCTGGTGCTGGACCGCAAGACCGAGCGCGTGATGATCGTGGCCTCGGCCTCGGGCGGCATGGAGATCGAAGAGATCGCCCGCACCCGGCCCGACAGCATCCTGCGCGCCAGCGTCGACCCCGCCGCCGGAATCAAGCCCTTCCAGGCGCGCGACATCGCCTTCGGCCTGGGCCTGGACGGCGCCCTGGTGTCGCAGATGGTCAACACCATCACCGGCTGCTACCGCGCGGTCGTCGAGATGGACGCCACGATGGTCGAGATCAATCCGCTGGCCGTGGTGCCCGGCCCGCGCCTGCTGGCGCTGGACGCCAAGATGACCTTCGACGACAACGCGCTGTTCCGCCGCCCGGGCATCTCGGAACTGCGCGACAAGTCGCAGGAGGATCCGCGCGAGCGCAACGCGGCCGACCGCGGCCTCTCCTATGTCGGGCTTGAGGGCCACATCGGCTGCATCATCAACGGCGCCGGCCTGGCGATGGCCACGATGGACATGATCAAGCACGCGGGCGGCGAGCCGGCGAACTTCCTGGACATCGGCGGCGGCGCCTCGCCCGAGCGCGTGGCCAAGGCCTTCCACCTGGTGCTGTCCGACAGGAACGTGCAGGCGATCCTGGTCAACATCTTCGCCGGCATCAACCGCTGCGACTGGGTGGCCCAGGGCGTGGTGCAGGCGGTGCAGAAGGAGAACGTGAGCGTGCCGCTGGTCGTGCGTCTGGCCGGCACGAACGTGGAGGAAGGCAAGCGCATCCTGGCCGAGAGCGGCCTGGCCATCCAGACGGCCGACAGCCTGGCCGACGCCGCCGACAAGGTGGTGGCCGCCTGGCGCAAGGTGGCGCAGGGAGGCCGGTCATGAGCGTGCTGCTGCACAGGTCCACGCGCGTCATCGTGCAGGGCTTCACCGGCAACACCGGCACGTTCCACGCCAAGGAGATGATCGCCTACGGCACCAACCTGGTGGGCGGCGTCACCCCGGGGAAGGGCGGCACGCGCCACCTGGACCGCCCGGTGTTCAACACGGTCAAGGAGGCGGTGCAGGCGACCGGGGCCGAGGCCAGCCTGGTGCTGGTGCCGCCGCCCTTCGCCGCCGATTCGATCATGGAGGCGGCCGACGCGGGCCTCGCGCTGTGCGTCGCCATCACCGACGGCATCCCCGCCCAGGACATGATCCAGGTGAAGCGCTACATGCGGCGCTATCCCTTCGAGAAGCGCATGCGCCTGGTGGGGCCCAACTGCGCCGGGGTCATCAGCCCCGGCCAGGCCATGATGGGCATCATGCCCGGCCACATCTACAAGCAGGGCCGGGTGGGCATCGTGGGGCGCTCGGGCACGCTCGGCTACGAGGCGGCGGCGCAGATGGCGGCCCTGGGCATCGGGGTGTCCACCAGCGTCGGCATCGGCGGCGATCCCATCAACGGCAGCTCGTTCAAGGACGTGCTCGAGCTGTTCGAGGCCGACGACGCGACCGACGCCGTCATGATGATCGGCGAGATCGGCGGGCCCCAGGAAGCCGAGGCGGCGGAGTACGTGCGCGATGCGATGAAGAAGCCCGTGGTCGCCTACGTTGCCGGCCTGTCGGCGCCCAAGGGCCGCAAGATGGGCCACGCCGGCGCCATCATCTCGGCCTTCGGCGAAAGCGCCGCGGCCAAGGTGGAGATCCTCAAGGATGCCGGCGTCACCGTCTCGCCCAGCCCGGCCGAGATGGGCGCCACGATGGCCGGCGTGCTCAAGGCCAGGGGCAAGCTCTAGCCGCGCCCGCCGCAACCCGCTCCACAGCAAGGATCCTCATGCCCAAGCCCAAGGTCATCGTCACGCGCCGCTGGCCCGCCGAGGTCGAGGCCCGCATCGCCGAGACGTTCGACGCCCTGCTCAACAAGGACGACAAGCCCTTCACGGCCGAGGAGCTGAAGGCGGCCCTTGGCCGCTGCGACGCCCTGATGCCCACCGTCACCGACAGGCTGACGGCCGAGGTGCTGGCGGCCGAGCCGCTCAGGGCGAGGATGCTGGGCAGCTATGGCGTGGGCTTCAACCACATCGACGTGAAGGCCGCCAAGGCGCGCGGCCTGGTGGTCTCCAACACGCCCGACGTGCTGACCGACTGCACGGCCGATCTCGCCATGACCCTGCTGCTGGCCACGGCCCGGCGCGCGGGCGAGGGCGAGCGGCACGTGCGCGCCGGCCAATGGGCGGGCTGGCGGCCGACCCACATGGTCGGCACCAAGGTGACCGGCAAGACCATCGGCATCGTCGGCATGGGCCGCATCGGCCGCGCCATGGCCAGGCGCGCGCACGGCGGCTTCGACATGAAGGTGGTCTACCACGACGTCATGCGGCTGAAGCCCGAGCAGGAGCACGTCCTGGGCGCTCGTCCCGCCGCAACGCTGGAGGAGCTGCTGGGCACGGCGGACTTCGTCTCGCTGCATTGCCCGGCGCTGCCCGAGACGCGGCACCTGATGAACGCCCGGCGCCTGGCCCAGATGCAGAGGCACGCGATCCTGGTGAACACGGCGCGCGGCGACGTGGTGGACGAGGCCGCCCTGGTGGCCGCGCTGCAGCAGGGCACGATCGCGGGCGCGGGCCTGGACGTGTTCGAGGCCGAGCCCGCGGTCACGCCCGCGCTGCTGGCCATGGAGAACGTGGTCGTGCTGCCCCACCTGGGCAGCGCCACGCGCGAGACGCGCCTCGCCATGGGGCACCGCGTCATCGACAACGTGGCCGCCTTCTTCGCCGGGAAGGAGCCCCCGGACCGGGTGGCGTAGCGGGCGGGCGGCCGCGCCTACTGCGCTGCGGCGGCCAGCGGCTTCTCGGCGGTCTTCAGGAAGTGGGCCTGGGCGGCGGCCACGCCGGCGCCCAGCTTCACCTTCACGCCCAGATCGGCCAGGGCCATCTCGGTGCCGGCCAGCGCGCCCAGCACCATCAGTTCGTTCAGCATGCCCAGGTGGCCGATGCGGAACACCTTGCCGGCCAGCTGGTGCAGGCCCACGCCCAGCGACAGGCGGTAGCGCAGGTAGGCGTGCTTGACGAGCGCGTTGGCGTCGGTGCCCTCGGGCACGAGGATCGCGCTTACCGTGTCGGAGGCGAGCTCGGGCCGCTTGGCGCACAGCTCGAGGCCCCAGGCGTCGACGGCCGCGCGCACGCCGCCGGCCAGGCGGTGGTGGCGGGCGAAGACGTTGTCCAGGCCCTCCTCCAGCAGCATGTCGACCGAGGCTCGCAGGCCGCGCCACAGCGTCATGGCCGGGGTGTAGGGATAGAAGCCGGTCCTGGTGCGCTCCAGCATCGAGGGCATGTCGAAGTAGCAGCGCGGGTTCTTCGCCTGCTTCGCCGCCTCCAGCGCCTTGGGGCTGACCGCCAGGATGGCCAGGCCGGTGGGCAGCATGAAGCCCTTCTGCGAGCCCGACACCGCCACGTCCACGCCCCAGTCGTCCATGCGGAAGTCGATGCTGGCAATGGAGCTGACGCCGTCGGCGAACAGCATGGCGGGGTGGCGCGCCGCGTCCAGCGCGCGGCGGACGGCCGCCATGTCGGTGGTGACGCCGGTGGTCGTCTCGTTGTGGCAGACCAGAACCGCCTTGTAGGCGTGGCCCTTGTCGGCCTGCAGGCGGCGGGCGAACTCCTCGACCGGGGCGCCCTCGCCCCAGGGCGCGTCGACCACGTCGACATCCAGGCCGAACCGCTTGCACATGTCGATCCAGCCTGCGGTGAAGACGCCGTAGCGCGCCGTCAGCACCTTGTCGCCCGGCGACAGTGTGTTGGCGATGGCGGCCTCCCAGCCCGAGGTGCCCGAGCCGGTGAAGACGAAGATCTCGCCCTTCTCGGTCTTGAAGACGGTCTTCAGGTCGCGGAACAGCGGCAGGGTGAACGCGGGCACGTCGGGCGCGCGCTGGTCCTCGTAGGGGATCGCCATGGCCTGCCGGATGCGCTCGGGCGCGTTCGTGGGGCCGGGAATGAAGACGAAGTTCCACCCCGTCATGGCGGTGCTCCGCGAGCAGAGGAAGGGAGAGGATGCGGGCAGCGCCCGCGCGGGCACCTTGTAGCCGAAAGTCCCTGACGAAAAGTTGACCGGACGCGACACGCGGGGCGGCGCGGGCGGAACAGGGCGGCTCAGGCCCCCGTCTCCAGGGTGCCGCCGGGCGCTGCCTCGCGCAGGCCATCCGCCAGGGGATAGGTCTCCTCGATGCGGTAGACCGCGCCGCCCTGGCCGCGGTGGCTGGAATAGAGGTGAAACGACCGGACCTCGGCCGTGCCGGCGTCGAAGCCGGCGTGGGCGGCCAGGAAGGCGCCCACCCGGTCGCGGTAGGCGCCCTTCAGCCGGGCCAGGGTGACGTGCGGATGGTACTTGCGCGGATCGGCGGGCAGGCCGAGCCTCACCATCGCGCGGTCGATCTTCTCGTGCAGGCGGAAGAGCGGGGCGGCGTTCTCGACCCCTGCCCACAGCACCGTCGGCGTGCGTCCCTTGTCGAAGTGGCCGACGCCCCTGACGCCCAGGGTGAAGGGTGCCCCGCCGATGTCGGCCAGCGCATCGGCGACGTCGCTGGCGGTGGGTCCGTCGACCTCGCCCACGAAGCGCAGCGTGATGTGGAACTGGTCCTCGCCGGCCCAGTGGGCGCCCGGCACGCCGCCGTTCAGGAAGGACAGCGCCTGGCAGATGCGCCGGGGCAGGGCGACGGCGGCGAACAGGCGGGGCATGGCAACCTCCCGGACTGGGCCGCCCCCGGGCCTGGGCGGCCGCGGGGAGCGGCGGGGAAGCGGGGCGGGCTAGCCCTTGGCGTCCGCCGCGCGGCGGATCAGGGGCTCGAGCGCCGGCGCCAGGCCCTGCACCATGACATCGACCCCCTTGGCATTGGGATGGATGCCGTCGGCCTGGTTCAGGTCGGGCACCAGGGCCACGCCCTCCAGCAGGAAGGGGTACAGCCCGATGCGATGCGCCTCGGCCAGCCTGGCGTACATGCCGTCGAACGCCGCGACATAGGCATCGCCAAGGTTGCGCGGCGCCTTCATGCCCGCAAGGTAGGGGATGGCGCCCTTCTCCTTGATGCGGTTCAGGATGGCGTCCAGGTTGGCGTAGGACGCCTCGGGGTCGATGCCGCGCAGGCCGTCGTTGGCGCCCAGCGCCACCACGACGATGTCGGGCGCCTCGCTCAGCACCCAGTCCACGCGCGACAGGCCGCCCGCGGTGGTGTCGCCCGCCACGCCGGCATCCAGCACCTCGACGTCGAATCCGGCGGCCAGCAGCGCGTCCTGCAGCCGGGCCGGCAGCCCCTCGGGGCGCAACAGGCCGTATCCCGAGGACAGGCTGTCGCCCAGCAGGGCGATGCGCACCGTGCGCGGGCCCGCGCGCACCGCCGCCGGCAGCGCCAGCGCCGCCAGGGCGAGCGCCGGGCCTTTGACAACGGCGCGCCGGTCCACATATCTCAACGGCATCGTGCGGTTCCTCTACCCTTCCCCTTCAGCCTTGGCAACGCCGCCATGACCCCTGACGACGCCCTCGTGCGCCTGGCCGGCGTGACGCTGACCCTGACCGGCGCCGCCGGGCCGGTGGACGTGCTGCGCGGCGTCGATATGGCGGTGCATCAAGGCGAGACCGTGGCGGTGGTCGGCCCGTCGGGAGCCGGCAAGTCCTCGCTGCTGGCCCTGGTGGCGGGGCTGGAGCGGCCCACGGGCGGAAGCGTGACCGTGGCCGGCCACGACCTGGGAGCGATGGACGAGGATGCGCTGGCCCGCTTCCGCCGGCGCGACGTGGGCATCGTGTTCCAGTCGTTCCATCTCGTTCCCACCATGACGGCACTGGAGAACGTGGCGCTGCCGCTGGAGCTGGCGGGAGACGGCGCCGCCTTCGAGCGTGCGCGCGGCCTGCTGGATGCGGTGGGGCTGGCGGCGCGCGGCGGGCACTATCCCGTCGAGCTGTCGGGCGGCGAACAGCAGCGCGTGGCGCTGGCCCGCGCGCTGGTGGCCGGGCCGCGCCTGGTGCTGGCCGACGAGCCCACGGGAAACCTCGACGGCAGCACGGGCGAGGCTGTGGCCGACGTGCTGTTCGGCCTGGTCGGCCGGCACGGCGCGACCCTGATGATGGTGACGCACAACCCCGCGCTCGCAGCGCGCTGCGGCCGCACCGTGCCGATGGCCGACGGGCGCGTGGCGTGAGCACCCTTGCCCTCGCCCTGCGGCTCGCGCGGCGCGACCTGCGCGGCGGGGCGCGGGGCTTCCGGGCCGCCCTGGTGGCGCTGGCCGTCGGCGTGGCCGCCATCGCCGGCGTGGGCGCGCTCGACCGCGCCATCAAGGACGCCATGCGCGGCCAGGCCCGCATGCTGCTGGGCGGCGACCTCTCGGTGCAGACGACAATGGCCGAGCCGCCGGCCGCGGCCCTGGCGTTCCTGGCCGCCTCGGGCCGCGTCAGCGCGGCGACCGAGCTCTACGGCATGGCCGCTGGCCCCGACGGACGCGCCATCCTCGCGGCGGTCAAGGCGGTGGACGGCGCCTATCCCCTGCTGGGCGAGGTGAGGCTCGACCCGCCCATGCCGCTCGACCAGGCGCTGGCCGTGGTCGACGGCGTGCCGGGGGCCCTGCCGCACCCGGCGCTGGCCGAGGCGCTGGGGGTGAAGCCCGGCGACACGATCACCCTGGGCAACGCCACGCTGGCCGTGCGCGCGCTGCTGGCGGGCGAACCCGACCGCGCCGCCTCGCCCTTCCTGCTGGGCGAGCGTCTGATGCTGGGCCAGGCCGGGCTCGACGCCTCGGGCTTGGTGCAGCCGGGCAGCCTGGTGCGCCACGCCTGGCGCGTCGTGCTGGCGCCGGGCACCGATCCCCGCGCCTGGGCCGATGCGGCGATGGCGCGCTTCCCCGATGCCGGCTGGCGCATCGTGCGGCCCGACGAGGCCAACACCCAGCTCTCGCGCATTCTGAACCGGGTGGGCACCTACCTGACCCTGGTGGGCCTGGGCGCCCTGGTGGTGGGCGGCATCGGCGTGGCCGGCGCGGCCCGCACCTATCTGGAGGGCAAGACCGAAACGATCGCCACGCTCAAGGCCCTGGGCGCCTCGGGCAGCCTGATCCTGACCCTGTACCTGGCCGAGATCCTGGCACTGGCGGCGCTGGGCGTGATCGCGGGCGCGGCGGCGGGCGCCCTGGTGCCTGGCATCGTGGCGTGGGCCGCTCCTGCCGCCCTGCCGGTGGTGGTGGGCTGGGCGCCGCGCCCGGGTCCGCTCGCCCTCGCCGCCGCCTTCGGCATGCTGGTCGCGCTGGTCTTCGCGCTGTGGCCCCTGGGCCGTGCGCGCGAGGTGCCGGCCGCGGCCCTGTTCCGCGAGTCCGCGGCCAGGGCCGGCGGGCGGCCGCGCACCGCGACGGTGGCCGCGATCCTGGTGCTGACGGCCCTGCTGGTGGCCGTGGCGGTGCAAGCCAGCGGCAACGCCGAACTGACCCTGTGGTTCGCCGGCGCCACGCTTGCGGCCCTGGCGGGCCTGCGCGGCCTGGCCCACCTGCTGGCGCGGGCGGCGCGCGGGGCGGGGCACCGCCGCCATCCCGTGCTGCGCCTCGCGCTGGCCGGGCTCAGCCGGCCCGGAGCGGCCACCGCGCCGGTCGTCATGGCGCTGGGCACCGGCCTCGCCCTGCTGGCCACGGTGACGCAACTCGAGGGCAACCTGCGGCGCGAGATCGTCCAGGTCCTGCCGGCCGAGGCGCCTTCGTTCTTCTTCCTCGACATCCAGCCCGCCCAGCGCGAGCCATTCGCCGCACTGGTCGAGGCCGTGCCCGGCGGCGCGATCGTGGGCAGCGTGCCGGCACTGCGCGGGCGCATCGTCGCGATCGACGGCGTGCCGGTCGAGAAGGCGGCGATCGACCCGAAGGCGCGCTGGGCCATCGAGAACGACCGCGGCGTCACCTTCGCCGCCGCGCCGCCCGAAGGCTCCGACGTGGTGGAGGGAACCTGGTGGCCGGCCGACTACGCCGGGCCCCCGCTGGTCTCGCTGGACGCGCGCATCGCCGAGGGATTCGGCATCGCGGTCGGCGACCGCCTCACGGTCAGCGTGCTGGGCCGCGCCATCGAGGCCACGGTCGCCAACCTGCGCCGCATCGAGTGGGAGACGCTGGCCATCAACTTCACCCTGGTCTTCGATCCGGGCACGCTCGCCGCGGCGCCCCACACCATGATCGCCACCGTCACCGTGCCGCCCGCCCAGGAGGCCGCGCTGCGCATGGCGGTGGTCCGCGCCCTGCCCAACGTGTCGGCGGTGGGGGTCAGCGATGTGCTGGCCAAGGTGGCCGGCATCGTGGACCAGGCGGGTGCCGCCCTGGCCGGGGCCGCCGCCGTGGCCATCGCCGCCGGCATCCTGGTGCTGGGCCAGGCCGTGGCGGCCGACCAGCGCCGCCGCACCTACGACGCCGTCGTGCTCAAGATCCTGGGCGCCACGCGGGCCCAGGTGGGGGCTGCCTTCGCGCTGGAGCACGCCGTCCTGGGCCTGGCCACCGGGGCCATCGGCGCGGCCATCGGCGCGGCGGGGGCCTGGGCGGTGATGACCTACCTGCTGGACGGCGGCTTCGCCCTGCTGACGGCCGAACTCGCGCTGGTCGTGGGACTGGGGGTCGCGGCGCCCCTGGCGCTCGGCGGGTGGGGCACGTGGAAGGCGCTGGGGGCCAGGGCGGCACCCACGCTGCGGGCGGCCTGATCGCCCGCCACACCCCTGCGTGACTCCGGCTGCGGTCCGGATTCGGTTGATTCCGGCACCGCGCTCACCAATATTGAGGTCCGAAGGGCGTCGCCGCGAGGCGAAGGGCCCATGTCGTGGTGTCATACGGGGAAAAACGATGGCAACGGAGCGTAACACGGTCGTCTATCAGCGCAGCGATGCAGCGCTTTACGACGCCGGACTGCGCGCATACATGCTGCGCGTCTACAACTACATGGCGGGCGGCCTTGCCATTACCGGCGCGGTCGCCTTCGGCGTCGCCAACACGCCCGCCCTGTACAATGCGATCTTCGGCACGCCGCTGGCCTGGGTGGTGATCCTGGCGCCGCTGGTCATGGTGTTCGTGCTGAGCGCCCGCGTGCACCGCATGAGCCCGGGCACGGCCCAGCTCTGCTTCTGGGTGTTCTCGGGGCTGATGGGGGCGTCGCTCGCCTCGATCTTCCTGCAGTACACGGGCGAAAGCATCGCGCGGGTCTTCTTCATCACGGCCGGCGCGTTCGGCGCGCTGAGCCTGTACGGCTACACGACCAAGAAGTCGCTGGCCGGATGGGGCTCGTTCCTGCTGATCGGCCTGTTCGGAATCATCATCGCGATGATCGTGAACATCTTCCTGGGCAGCGAGTCGCTGCAGTTCGCCATCTCGGTCATCGGCGTGCTGATCTTCGCGGGCCTCACCGCCTACGACACCCAGCGCATCAAGGAGATCTACGACGAGGGCGCGGGCGCCGACCACAACGCGCGCTCCGCGATCATGGGCGCGCTGACGCTCTACCTCGACTTCATCAACCTGTTCCTGTTCCTGCTGCGCTTCATGGGCAACCAGCGCTCGTAGGCGGGGCACCATCGACGGCGACGGGCGCCCGGCGGGAAACCGCCGGGCGCTTCGTTTCCGGGGGATGGCGGGGCGATGACGCTCGAGGTGCTGAAGGCCGCTGCCGTGGGGCTGGGGGCGGGCTACCTTCTGCTGCTGGCCCTCATGTTCCTCTTCCAGCGGCGGCTGATGTACCACCGCGGCCGCCGACGCCCCGACCGCGCCGAAGCCGGGGCGGAGGACATGGCCGAGGTGCGGCTCGCCACGGCCGACAACCTCTCGCTGCTGGCCTGGTACAAGGAGGCGGCGCCGGGCCGCCCGACCGTCGTCCTGTTCCACGGCAACGCCGGCAACATCGGGCATCGCGCAGGGAAGCTGCGGCCCCTGCTGGACGCGGGCCACGGCCTGCTGCTGGTGGAATGGCGCGGCTTCGGCGGCAACCGGGGCCGGCCCTACGAACTGGGCCTGTTCACCGACGGGCGCGCGGCGCTGGACTTCCTGGCCACCCGCAACGTGCCGCGGCCGTTGACCGTGCTGTACGGCGAATCGCTGGGCACCGGCGTGGCGGTGCGCATGGCGGGCGACACGCGCATGGGCGGGCTGATCCTGGAGGCGCCCTTCACCTCGACGGTGGACGTGGCGGCGCGGCTCTACTGGTACCTGCCGGTGCGGCACCTGCTGCTGGACCGCTACGAATCCCACAAGCGCATCGCGAGCGTCGGCTGCCCGCTGCTGGTGCTGCACGGCGAGCGCGACCGCGTGGTGCCGATCGGGCTCGGCCGCGCCCTGTTCGCCCGCGCCCGCGAGCCCAAGGAGGCGTGGTGGTGCAAGGAGGCCGGGCACCTCGACCTCTATGACCACGGCGCGGCGGACGTCGTGCTGCGCTTCCTCGATCGGATCGCCTAAGCCACTAGAATCGCTCGCGAAAAAGGGCGTGCGCGCGGTGGAAGCGCTCGAGGTTCTTGGCGGTGTAGGCGACGTAGTCCACGTCCAGGGTGGAGGCGATCTCGGAGACCATGCTCCACAGCGCCTCGCGCAGCAGCGAGCCGCACTTCATGGCCTGGTAGCGCCGCCGCAGGCCGTCGTCGGGCGGCTTCTCGTAGTAGGCCTCGAGCAGCCAGTCCTCCTGGGCGGGGGAGAGCTCGTTGTTCGAGGCGAGGTTGGCCAGGTCGAAGAGGGCGCCGTTGAACCCCGCGTACTCCCAGTCGATGAGCCACAGGCGCTGGCCGTCGTCGAGCCAGTTGCCGGGCAGCAAGTCGTTGTGGCCGAACACGATTTCGACCGCGCCCACGGCCTCCTCCAGGGCCTCGTTGACGGCCATCAGGGCAGGCAGGTCGGCGGCCAGGCGGTGGCCGGCCTCCCTGAGCGTCATGCCGTAGTCGCGGTTGACCTGGAACACCCAGAAGGTGAGCACGGGCCCGCGCACATGCCGGGGAATGCCCCGATGTGCGCGGCGCACGAGGGGCACGATGCGCACGAGGTTCTCCTGTGCGCGGACATCCTCCTCGGCGAAGGCCCGCGAGGGGATGTAGCGCATGACGAGGGCGCCCGGCTCGGCATGGACGACCTCGGGCGAGAGTCCGGCGGCGTGCGCGGCGCGGGCGGCGGCCAGCTCGTTGAAGCGCAGGATGCCATGCACCGGGATGTCGCCGCCGATGCGCACGACGAAGCGTTCGTCGCCCTGGCGGACCAGCAGGTTGTGGTTGGTGATGCCGCCGCCCAAGGGCTCGGCCTCGACCGGGCCCCTCCAGCAGGGGAGCGCCAGCGCGCGGGCCCGCGCGGCCTCGGCCGGCGAGGCCGCCACGCCTAGGCGAGCCCCAGCTCGCGCTTGCGCCGCGCGGCCCAGGCGCCGATCAGGCGGTCGGTGATGATGGCCAGGAAGGCCACGCACAGGCCGGCCACGATGCCGCGCCCCGTGTCGGCCTTGGCCAGCGCGATGTAGACCTCCTGCCCCAGGTCGCGCGTGCCGACCAGCGCGGTGATGACCAGCATGCTGAGCGCCATCATGATGGTCTGGTTCAGCCCCAGCATCATCTCGGGCAGCGCGAGCGGCACCAGCACCTTGCGCAGCACCTGGCCGCGGCTGCAGCCGGCGGCGCGCGCGGCCTCGACCAAGTGCGGCGGCACCTGGCGCAGGCCGTGGATCGTGTAGCGGATGGCCGGGCACACCGCGTAGGCGACGATGGCGATGATGGCCGAGGTGTCGCCCACCTGGAACAGCATGACCACGGGGATCAGGTAGACGAACGAGGGCAGGGTCTGCAGCGTGTCGATGACCGCCTGCACGACGCGGTTCACGCGCGGGCGGTGGGCGGCCCACACGCCGATCGGCACCCCGATCAGCACCGCCAGCACGACCGAGACGGCGACCAGGTAGACGGTCACCATCGCCTTCTCCCAGTTGCCGGTGACCGCGATGAAGAGGCCCAGCCCGCCCACCAGGGCGGCCAGGCGGATGCCGCCCGCCTGGAAGCCCGCGGCCGCGACCATGACGACGACGGCGACCCAGGGCACGGCGACCAGCGCCCGCTTGAGCGGCACCAGCACGTTGATGAGCAGCGCGTTCTTCACCGCGTCGATGTGCTCGAAGAAGTTGACGTTGATCCACTCCACCAGCCCGGACCACATCGGGCCGGTCGTGAGCTGCCAGCCCTCGGGGAAGGCCTGCAGGAACCCGATGCCCTTGGCGGCCAGCGTGGGCAGCACGCCCGCGGCCAGGATCACCAGGAACCAGAGGTGGCGGCGCACGAAGCCGCCCTCGGCCTCGGTGTGCAGCGGCGGCGGGCGATCGGCCCAGGCCTGGCTCATGCGGTCGAGCGCCACGGCCAGCAGGGTGATGGAGAGCCCGGCCTCCAGGCCCTTGCCGATGTCCAGCCGCTTCAGGCTGTCCAGCACGTCGAAGCCCAGGCCGCCGGCGCCGATCATCGAGGCGATGATGACCATGTTGAGCGAGAGCATGATGACCTGGTTCACGCCCACCATCAGGCCGGGCCGGGCGGCGGGCACCATGACCCGCCACATCATCTGGCGCCGCGAGCAGCCGGCCATGCGGCCGAACTCGACCACCTCGGCCGGCACCTGGCGCAGCGCCAGCGCGGTGACGCGCACCATCGGCGGCATGGCGTAGATGATCGTGGCGATCATCGCCGCCACCGGCCCGAAGCCGAACAGGAACAGGATCGGCACCAGGTAGGCGAAGATGGGCGTCGTCTGCATCAGGTCGAGCACGGGCGTGATCGCCCGCTCGAAGCCCGCATGGCGGTAGGCCGCGATCCCCAGCAGCAGGCCGCCCGCCGCCGCCAGCGGCACGGCGATGACGATCGAGCTCAGCGTCACCATCGCGCTCTGCCACCAGCCGAAGGCGGCGAGATAGAGGAAGAAGAAGCCCACCATCACGCCCAGCGCCCGCCCGCCGGCGCGGAAGGCGAGCAGGCCCGCCACGGCCACCACGGCCGCCCAGGAGAGCGGCGGCACCAGGAGCGGCGCCTTGGGATCGTCCGAGGCCGAGAAGCCGTCCACCAGCAGGCTGTTGGCGAGGTCGAGCGGCTGCTGCAGCAGCCAGGAGACGTGCCGCGTCAGCTCCTTGAAGGTGAGCAGGCCCAGGTCGGCCTCGTTGACCAGCCACTTGATGGCGGCGGAGATCCAGGTCTTGAGCGGCAGCTCCCAGTCCGCGGGGTAGACGACCATCGGCGAGGCGGGATCGGCCACCGCCATCAGGACGGCGGCGGCCGCGAGAAGCGCCAGCCAGATCAGCAGCCAGGACCGGCGCGGCAGGGGGTGGGGTGCTGCCTCGGCCAGGACCGCCATCAGCGCAGCGCCCCCTTGCCCAGCAGCACGTTCAGCACCGCCTCCTTGGTCAGCAGCCCGATCGTGTCGCCGCGGCCGTCGATCACCGCGACCGCGGTGGAGCGGCGCATCACCAGGTCGGCGATGTCGTGGATCTTGGCATCGGCCGGCACCTTGTTGTCGGCGATCAGCGGGCGGTCGACCGGCGTCATCACGCTCTTGGCCGACAGCACCTTGGCGCGCGGGATGTCGCGCGTGAACTCGGCAACGTAGGCGCTGGCCGGGGCGGTGACGAGCTGCTCGGGCGACCCGATCTGGATCACGGCGCCGTCCTTCATGATGGCGATGCGGTCGGCCAGGCGGATCGCCTCGTCGAAGTCGTGGGTGATGAAGACGATCGTCTTCTTCAGGAGCGACTGCAGGCGGAGGAACTCGTCCTGCATCTCGCGGCGGATCAGGGGTTCGAGCGCCGAGAAGGGCTCGTCCAGGAACCAGATCTCGGGCTCGGCCGCGAGGCTGCGCGCGATGCCCACGCGCTGCTGCTGGCCGCCCGAGAGCTCGCGCGGGTAGTAGGTCTCGCGCCCGCTGAGGCCCACCAGGTCGATCACCTGACGCGCGCGGGCATAGCGCTCCTCGCGCTTCACGCCCTGGATCTCGAGCGGGAAGGCGACGTTCTCCAGCACGTTCAGGTGCGGCAGCAGGGCGAAGTGCTGGAACACCATGCCCATGCGGTGGCGGCGCAGCTCGATCAGCTCGCGCTCCTTGGCGCGCAGCAGGTCCTGCCCGTCGAACAGGATCTCGCCCGCCGTGGGCTCGATCAGGCGCGACATGCAGCGCACCAGGGTGGACTTGCCCGACCCGGACAGGCCCATGATGACGAAGATCTCGCCCTCGTTGACCTCGAAGGTTGCGTCGCGCACGGCGGTGATGACGCCCGCCTGCGACAGCTTCTCGTCGGTGGGCGGCCATTCGCCGCCGGTCAGGCGGTGGACGTGGGGGCCGAACAGCTTCCACACGCCCTTCAGGCCGAGCTTGGCCCCGCCGCGGCCCTTCTTGCCGAACGCGCTCGCGGCGGCTCGCCGCTGGGCCTGGGTCTCCACCGCCGCCATGACTACGCGGATCCTTCCCGGTTGCGGGCAAGCAGGCGCGGGCCGGCCGTCATGGCCAGCCCGCGCCCCGTGCCGGAGCGGATACTACTGCGTCCAGGCCCGCCAGGTGCTCTCGTTGTTCTTGAGCCAGTCCTCGACCACGGCGTCGACCGTCTCGCCGTCGAGGTCGACGCGGGCGACCAGCGCGCTCATGGTCGCGTTGTCCATCTTGTAGTTGCGGATCATCTTGTAGGCGCCGGGCCACTTCTCCTCGCCGCCCTTCCAGCCGGCCTTCCAGACCTCGCCGAAGGGCTTGCCGCAGTCGTAGGCCATGTCGGGATTGATGCCCCAGGCCGGGTCGGTGTAGCAGGCCGGCTCGTAGGTCGGGAACTCGATCCACTCGCCCTCGTACTTGGCCACCGACCAGTGCGGCGAGTAGATCCACAGCAGGATCGGCGCCTTGCGCTGGTAGGCCGATTCCAGCTCGGCGAACATGGCGGCGTCGGTGCCGGCATGCACGACCTCGAAGTTCAGGCCGAGGGCCTCGACCCGCTCGTCGTCATAGCCGCCCCAGGTGACGGGACCGCCCAGGTAGCGGCCCTTGGGCGCGGTCTCGGGCGTGGCGAACACCTCGGCGCAGTCGTTCAGCGCCTTCCAGTCGGGCAGGCCGGGGCACAGCTCCTTGACGTAGGAGGGGTACCACCACTCCTCCTTGGCCTGCATGCCCGTGGTGCCGAGCTCGATCGTGTTGCCGGTGGCGAGCGAGGCGTCGAGCGCATCGCGCGCCGTG
>Ga0073934_10002462_pt1 | contig 38375 bp, 36 predicted proteins | sample LarsenN4metaG_FD_76834 | JGI IMG/M metagenome (GOLD analysis project Ga0073934, IMG submission 76834) | Hot spring sediment bacterial and archeal communities from British Columbia, Canada, to study Microbial Dark Matter (Phase II) - Larsen... ... | reverse complement strand
GTTGTTGGTGGTCGAGCCGCACTCGATGTCGACGGTGCCGTTCTGCACCAGCGGGATGCGGTTCTGCGACGTGACCGGCTGGTACTTGATGTCGAGCTTGGCCAGGCCGAGCTGCTTCTGGATGTCGGCCAGCACGCGCTGGCAGACCTCGACGTGGAAGCCCACGTACTTGCCGTCGCCGAGCGTGTAGCTCAGCGCGCCGGAGGACTCGCGCACGCCCATCGTCACGGCGCCGCTGTCCTTGATCTTCTTGAGGGTGTCGTTGGCCTGGGCATGCGCCGCGCCCATCGCGATCAGCGAGGCGGCGACCAGCAGGGTCTTCTTCATGTCGGGAGCTCCTTCGTGAGGGAAACGGGAACCAGAGAACGCGATTCTGCGCGATGCGGGGGTACGGGCAACCACGTAGTCACCCGCAACGCGCGGCTCACCCGGGCACCTGGTCGGTCGGGTACTTCCAGAAGTCCTTGAGCAGATAGTTCATCGGAAGGTTCAACGTCGCGCCGCGCGGCGGGATCGGCTTGAGGAACCAGCGCTCGTAGATGGCGTGCGCCTCGCGGCTGGCGATCAGGCGCTTCATCTCGTCGTCGACCAGGCGCTTGAACTCCGGGTCGTCCTTGCTCAGCATGATGGCCAGCGGCTCGATGGTGAGGAACTTGCCCACCACCTTGAGCCTGCTCGGGTCGGGCCGGCCGGCGATCAGCCCGTACAGCAGCACGTCGTCCATCACGAAGCCGTCGGCCTCGCCCTTCTCGACCATCTCCACGGCCCGCGCGTGGTCGGGCGCCTCGAGCAGCTGGATGCGCAGCAGCCGCTCGCGGTTGGCCTGTTCCACCGCCTTCAGCGGCGTGGTGCCCTTGGTCGACACGAGCTTGCGGCCCTCGAACTGCCGCAGTTCGGCGATCCGGCTGTCGGCACGCACCATGTAGCGCGCACCGGTGATGTAGTGCGGCACCGTGAAGGCCACTTTCTGGCGGCGCTCGGCGTTGTGGGTGGTCGAGCCGCACTCCAGGTCGGCGCGACCCTGCGCGATGGCGTCGAGGCGGTCGGCCGGCGTGACCTGCAGGTACTCGACGCGCAGGCCGGCCGCGCCGGTCTTCTTGCGCAGCGCCTCGACCAGCTTGAGGCACAGGTCGATCGCGTAGCCGACGGGACGCTTGTCCTGGTCGAGGTACGAGAACGGCACCGACGACTCGCGGTGCGCGATGACCACGCGGCCCGACTGCTTGATGCGATCGAGCACCGGGCCGGCGTGGGCGGGCGCCGGCGCGGCACCGACGGCGACGGCTGCAGCGAGACACAGGCCGGCGGCGGCCTGCACGAAGGGAGGAACTGCGGACTTCATGGGGCGCGAAGGGTATCAACTTCCGATGCCGGCTCAGCCGGCGTCGCGCGCGACCAGCCGCACCGGCCGCGTCAGGGTCTCGGGCACCAGCAGCGCCTGCATCTCGGCACGGGTCATCAGGCCCAGCGCCTCGGCGGTGTCGGCGATCGTGCCGCCGCTGGTCAGCGCCGTCTTGGCGATCAGCGCGGCCTTCTCGTAGCCGATGATCGGGTTGAGCGCGGTCACCAGGGTCACGCTCTCGGCCACGCGGCGCTGCAGCAGCTCGCGGTTGGCCTCGATGCCCTCGACGCAGTTGAGGCGCAGGGTCTCGCAGGCGCGCGTGAGGTGGCGCGCGCTCTTGAACAGGCTCCAGCCCATGATCGGCTCGAAGGCATTGAGCTGCAGCTGGCCCGCCTCGCCGGCCATCGTGATGGTGACGTCGTTGCCGATCACCTCGAAGGCCACCTGGTTCACCACTTCGGGGATCACCGGGTTCACCTTGCCGGGCATGATCGACGAGCCCGCCTGGCGCGCCGGCAGGCGGATGTCGCCGAAGCCCGCCTGCGGCCCCGACGCCAGCAGCCGCAGGTCGTGGCAGGTCTTGCTCAGCTTGCAGGCCACGCGCTTGAGCACGCCGGACAGCTGCACGAAGGCGCCGGTGTCCTGCGTCGCCTCCACCAGGTCGGGCGCGGGCACGACCGGCACGCCGCTCACGTCGGCCAGGTGCCGCACCACGCGCTCGGCGTAGCCGGCCGGCGCGTTGATGCCGGTGCCGATGGCGGTGGCGCCGAGGTTCACCTCGACGATCAGCGACAGCGCCTCGGCGAGGCGCTGCTCGTCTTCGGCGAGCATCGTGGCGTAGGCGCCGAACTCCTGGCCCAGGGTCATCGGCACCGCGTCCTGCAGCTGCGTGCGGCCGATCTTCAGCACGTCGCGGAACTCCCCGGCCTTGGCGCCGAACGCGCCGCGCAGGGCCGCCATCGCGCCGATCAGCGACGTGATCCCGGCCCAGGCCGCCAGCCGCAGCGCCGTGGGGTACACGTCGTTCGTGCTCTGCGACGCGTTGACGTGGTCGTTCGGGTGCAGCACGTCGTAGCGGCCCTTCGGCTGCCCGAGGTGCTCGAGCGCGCGGTTGGCGATCACCTCGTTGGCGTTCATGTTGGTCGAGGTGCCGGCGCCGCCCTGGATCACGTCGACCACGAACTGATCGTGCAGCGCGCCGCCGGCGATGTCGTCGCACGCCCGCTCGATGGCGCCCGCGCGCTGCGCGTCGATCACGCCCAGCTCGGCGTTGGCGCGCGCCGCCGCCTTCTTCACGAAGGCCAGCGCCCGCACCAGGTCGGGCACGATGCCGATCGGCGTGTCGGAGATCGGGAAGTTCTCGAGCGCGCGTGCGGTGTGCACGCCCCAGTAGGCGTCGGCCGGGATGTCCTTGGGGCCGAGGAAGTCGCTCTCGCGACGGAACGCGGGGAGGTTCATGCGGTGGGCCTTGCGCGGTGTCGCGGAGCACCCCGCGACGATGGGCGCGCAATGTAGGGTCGGCGCGCCGCCAAGGCCAATGCCATTTGCGGCCGGCATCATGCGCCGGGCGCATCATCCCCTCAGGGTTCACCCTGAGGGTTCAGCCCGTGCGCAGGAACTCCCACAAGGCCTGCGCGCCCGGCTTCGCGTGGCGCGCCACCCCGGGTCGCTCGCGGTAGATGCGCACCTCCATCGTCAGCTCGTGCTCGCCTTCGGGCGCGGCGCGCACCAGCCGCTTCGCCTTGAGCTCCTTGCGCACCGAGCTGGCCGGCAGGAAGGCCAGCCCGTGGCCTTCGAGCGCCATCGCCTTCAGGCCCTCGGCCATGTCGGTCTCGTAGATCGGCTCGAGGTGCAGCGGCTGCGGCGCGGCCTTCACGATCATGTCGACCATGCGCGCCATGTAGGCGCCCGATGCGTACGACAGGAACGGCACGCGCGCCGACGCGCTGCCCGGCAGGCGGAACATCGGCCGGCCCTCGGCGTCGGACTTGGCGTAGGCCGCCAGCGTCTCGTGGCCGAGGCTCAGCATCTCGTAGCGCTCGGGGGCCAGCTGCAAGGGCTGGCTGACGTGGTGATAGGCGATCAGCAGGTCGCAGCTGCCTTCGGTCAGGCGCAGCACCGCGTCGTGCACGTTGAGCGCGATCAGCCGGCTCTTCAGCGCGCCGAAGCGGCGCCGCAGGTCCATCACCCAGTGCGGGAAGAAGGTGAAGGCCAGGGTGTGCGGCACCGCGAACTCGATCATGTCGCCGCCGCTGTCCTGGTGCTGGCGCATCATGTTGCGCGTGGCCTGCAGCGCGCCCAGGATCTCGAGCGCCTGCGCGTGGAAGGTCTCGCCGGCCGGCGTGAGCCGCGTGGGGTAGGACGAGCGGTCGACCAGGTCGGTGCCGGCCCAGGCTTCGAGCGCCTGGATGCGGCGCGAGAACGCCGGCTGCGTGACGTGGCGCAGCTGCGCCGAACGCGAGAAGCTGCGCGTCTCAGCCAGGCTGACGAAGTCCTCCAGCCACTTGGTCTCCATCGGATGCGGTCTCCGTGTTCGTCTCCGTGTTCTTCTGCGCGCCGCTTTGCTGCAGCCGCCACATCTGCGCGTAGCGGCCGCCGCGCGCCACCAGGTCGGCATGCCGGCCGCGCTCGACGATTCTGCCCTGCTCCATGACCAGGATCTCGTGCGCGCCGACCACGGTGGACAGCCGGTGCGCGATGACCAGGGTGGTCTTGCCGGCCGCGGCGCTCTCGAGCTCGGCCTGGATGGCGCGCTCGTTGGCCGAGTCGAGCGCCGAGGTGGCCTCGTCGAAGATCAGCACCGGCGGGTTCTTCAGCAAGGTGCGCGCGATGGCCACGCGCTGCTTCTCGCCGCCGGACAGCTTCAGGCCGCGCTCGCCGACCATCGTGTCGTAGCCCTTCGGCGTGCCCGCGATGAAGTCGTGGATGTGCGCCGCCTTCGCCGCGGCCTCCACCTCGGCGCGCGTGGCGCCGGGGCGGCCGTAGGCGATGTTGTATTCGACCGTGTCGTTGAACAGCACCGTGTCCTGCGGCACGATGCCGATGGCCGCGCGCAGGCTGGCCTGCGTCACCTCGCGCAGGTCCTGCCCGTCGATGGTGATGCGCCCGCCGCTCACGTCGTAGAAGCGGAACAGCAGCCGCGCGAGCGTGCTCTTGCCGGCGCCGCTCGGGCCCACCACCGCCACGGTGCGGCCGGCCGGGATCTCGAAGCTCAGGTCGCGCAGGATGGGCCGCGCCGGTTCGTAGGCGAACGACACACCCTCGAAGCGCACCGTGCCCTCGCGCACCTCGAGCGGACGGGCGCCGGGCGCGTCGGCCACCTCGCGTTCGCGCTCGAGCAGGCCGAACATCTTGTCGAGGTCGGTCAGCGACTGCTTGACCTCGCGGTACAGCACGCCCAGGAAGTTCAGCGGGATGTACAGCTGGATCATGAAGGCGTTGATCATCACCAGGTCGCCCAGGGTCATGCGGCCGGCCACCACGCCCTCGGTCGCGCGCCACAGCATCGCCACCAGCGCGGTGGCGATCACGAGCTGCTGGCCGGTGTTGAGCAGCGACAAGGTGCCCTGGCTCTTGAGCGCCGCGCGGCGCAGCCGCTCGAGGCTCTCGTCGTAGCGCCGCGCCTCGAAGTCCTCGTTGTTGAAGTACTTGACTGTCTCGTAGTTCAGCAGCGAGTCGATGGCCTTGCTGTGCGCCGTCGAGTCGAGCTCGTTCATCTGCTTGCGGAACTTGGTGCGCCACTCGGTGACGCCGACCGTCCACGCGACGTACAGCACCAGCGCGATCACCGTGATGCCGGCGAACCACGCGTCGAACTTCACCGCGAGCAGGGTCAGCACCATCGCCACCTCGACGACGGTCGGGAAGATGCTGTACAGCGAGTACGAGATCAGCGAGTGCACCGCGCGCGTGCCACGCTCGATGTCGCGCGTCATGCCGCCGGTCTGGCGCTCGAGATGGAAGCGCAGGCTCAGCGCGTGCAGGTGGCGGAACACCTGCAGCGAGATGCTGCGCGCCGTGCCCTCGGTGGCCTTGGCGAAGATCAGCTCGCGCAGCTCGGTGAACAGCGAGGTCGACAGCCGCAGCGCGCCGTAGGCGATGAGCAGGCCGACCGGCACGACCAGCAGCGCGGCGGCCTCGCCGGGCTTGAGGGCCAGCGCGTCGACCAGCTCCTTCAGTAGCAGCGGCACGCCGACGTTGGCGACCTTCGCGCCGATCAGGAAGGCCAGCGCGAGCCCCACGCGCCAGCGGTAGCGCCACAGGTAGGGCAGCAGCTTGCGCAAGGTGCCCCAGTCCGAACGCGGCGCACGCGGCGAGTCGGCCGCCGCGGGCAGGGGCAAGGCGGCGGTGGAGTCGTGGGTGCGGCGCATCGCAGGCGTGGAAGAATGGTCGCGAAGGGAACCCGAGGTGAGCCCGATGCCCGACGCTTCAAGCACCAGTTTGCCCAAGGACCGCGAACTCGTCATGCGGGTCATGCCCATGCCCGCCGACTCCAACGCCAACGGCGACATCTTCGGCGGCTGGATCATGGCGCAGGTGGACATCGCGGGCGCGGTGCTGCCGTCGCGCATCGCCAAGGGGCGCATCGCCACCGTGGCGGTCAACCAGTTCATCTTCAAACAGCCGGTGTCGGTGGGCGACCTGCTGAGCTTCTACGCCAAGGTCGAGCGCGTCGGCAACACGTCGGTGACGGTCAACGTCGAGGTGTATGCCGAGCGCAATCCCGAGGACCTGCGCGTGGTGAAGGTGACCGAGGCCAACCTCACCTACGTGGCGATCGACCGCGAAGGCCGGCCGCGGCCCATCCCGCGCGCGGACACGCCGGCCTGAGCCGCCGGACCTGCGATCGCGCGATCGACACCCGGGCCGGCCGCGACGGTCACGACACGCGGGCGCGGGCGCGCACCTGGTCGAGCAGGCGCGCCACGCGCTCGGGCGTGACCCAGTCGACCGGCGCGTCGGGACGGCGCAGCCGCAGCGCGAGCCACGCCGCCTGCTGCGCGTCGAGCGCGGCGGCGCCGGAGCCGAACCACGCGCGCGACGCCGCCTGCGCACCGCACAGCCCGTCGCCCCAGGGCGCGACCGCGAGGTACAGCCGCAGGATGCGACCCTTGCCGAGCGTGCGTTCCATCTCCACCGCGTACAGCAGCTCGCGCGCCTTGCGCACCACCGAGCGCTCGTCGCCCACGTACAGCAGCTTGGCGAGCTGCTGCGTGATCGTGCTGGCTCCGCGCACGCGCACGTCCGCCGTCGGCGCGGCGAGCGCGCGCCGCAGCTCGGCGAGGTCGTAGCCGGGGTGGTCGAAGAAGCGCTGGTCCTCGGCCGCGACCACCGCGCGCTCGAGCCACGGCGACACGCGGCGCAGCAGCGGCAGGCACTGCGAGGGCGGCTCCACGTGGGCCAGCGCCTCGGTGCCCAGGCCGTGCACCTCGAAGCCGCGCAGCAGCGGTTCGACGCGCCAGCGCCCCTCGGGCAGGCGCAGCGAAGCAACGAGCGCGAGCGTGCCGTCGATGCGCGCGCGCTGCAGCTCGGGCACGGCCTCGCCGAGCAGCGCGTACAGCGCGTCGAGCCGCGTCTCGGGCAGCTCGAAGTGCAGCTCCAGCGACTGCCCCGACGGCCGGCCCGACGACGCTGCCGGCGAACGCTCGCCGGACGCGGCCGTCGACGCGCCGCCGCGGCCTCGTGCGGTGGCGACGGTCGGCGTCGCCGCCACCGGCCGCGCCCGCCAGGCCACGCGCACGTCGCCGCTGGCCAGGCTGCCCTGCCAGCGTCGCTCGCCTTCGCGCCGCACGCTCAGCTCGAGCTCGGCCAACACCAGCGGCACGTCGCCGAAGGCGGCGGCGTGCAGGCGGCATGGCGCGCAGCGCAGGTGCAGCGTGTGCGTGGACGTGTCGTGCCGCAGGCTCAGCGGGCCGGCCGGCGTCGGCCACGTGCGGCCTTCGAGGCGCGCGATCCACGGCGCGAAGCGCGGGTCGGTGAGCGCGTCCATCACGCGCAGCACGCCGACCTCGACCGTCAGCGGCCCCACGGGCACGCGCGCGGTCCACTCGCCGGCCGTCGGCAGCACGCGCACCCACAGCCCGAAGGCCGCGAGCAACGCGAACACCAGGCCGAGCACGAACGCGCCGGCCACCACCTTGAGCATCGCCCAGGCGAACTTCATCGTCGTCTCCCGCTTCGTGGACCCGAGGGTCCGGCTCACAGCGGCTGCGCGGTGGTGACCGCCAGCCACGGCCCTTGCGAGCGTCCGAGCAGCGCGGCCCAGAACCAGCCCGAGGTGTCGGTGAAGTCGCGGCCGGCCGCGTCGGTGATGCGCTCGCACACGCGCACGTGCGCGCCGTCGCGCAGCGCCTCGAAGCAGCGCCAGTCGCGCGCGTCGGCGTCGCGCTCGACGCGGATGGCCTCGATGCGGTAGCCGCTGGCGCGGTAGCAGTCGGCCGCCGGATGCAGCATGCGCGTGGGCTCGGCCACGTGGCGCATCACAATCTGCCGTTCGCCGTCGCCGAGCCGCGCCATGCGACCGGGAAAGCGCGCCGCGAACCGCAGGTCCACGTCGGCCGGCGCGAGCGGGCGCAGCGCGCGTCCGTCCCACTCGCGCAGCCACTCGTGCGGCCAGGCTTGCCACCGTTCCTGCGGCCGTTCCTGCGACATCGACGCCGCGACGGCCGCCGCGCCGGCGCAGGCCAGCAGGAGTCCGCCGTAGAGCAGCTTGGCGCAGGCGCCGCGCCACAGTTCGCGCATCGCGTCATCAATCAGTCGCATCGCGTCCTCCGCGCATCGCCAGCACCACCAGCGCGACCACCGCGGCCAGTGCCGCCAGGCCGATCGCGTCGTGCGCCCCTCGAGGCGCCGCCCACTGTCCCGACTCCACCAGCACCAGCGCCGTGTTGCGCAGCACGTTGCCGCACAGCACCACCAGCCCCGCGAGCGGCAGTCGCTGCGCGAAGCGCGCATCGCGCAGCCCGTGCCACGCGGCGCTCGCGCACGCGGCCGCGTAGCCCAGCCACGCGAGCTGCACGCCCGAGCACGGCGCGTCGACCAGCACCTCGCGGCCTTCGACCCGCAAGGTGCTGCCGTGCCGCGCCACGTCGAGACCTCCCCACTGCAGCAGCCACGAGGTCGCCTCGGCCGTGAGCACGCGCAGCGGCCATCCGGCGTAGAACTGCAACGAAGCGAGCAGCGGCAACGCCAGCAGCAGCAAGCCGGCCACCGGCAGCCACGGCGTGCCGGGCGCGCGGAACGCCGCGTACGCGCAGCCCAGCGCGAGCGCCGACAGCAGCGCCACCGCCAGCGGCGGCAGCAGCGGCAAGGTCGCGGTGGCGGCGAGCGTGAAGCCCAGCGCGGCGGCGAGCCACGGCAGGCGCGCTTCGCGGCCGCACGCGATGCGCCCGCTGGCCAGCAGCACGGCGAGCAGCACCAGCGCGACCAGGCCGAGCGGCTCGTCCGACCCGTCGGCCATGCGGCGCGCGGCCCAGTGCAGGCTCGGCCACAAGGCCGCGGCCTGCAGCGCGAGCCACGCGGCCGGCGGCCAGGACTCGATGCGCGAGGCCCAGTGCAGATGGCGGCGCAGCCGGCGCGCGTCGATCGCCAGCGCGCGCATCACGCCGCCCTCCGCACACGGCGCTCGCCGCGCCGGCGGCGCAGCAGCAGCACGAGCATGCCCATCGTCACGAACGCGGCGGCCCACGCGCCCGGCTCGGGCGTGCTCGGCAGTTCGGCGCCGACCGCGAGGTTCGACACGCCCTGCGGCATCGGCGACGGCTGCTGCACCTGGTCGGGCGCCGCGCCGCTCGTGTGGCGCACGATGCGGTCGACCGCGATGAAGCTGGTGTAGTCGGTCAGCAGGCCGTGCTTCAGCCCGAGCGCCGTGATCGCCGCCTTGTGCGGCTGCCCGCCGACCAGCGCCTCCTCGTCCGACAGCGCCGCGATGCGCGCGCGCGCCCACAGGTGGCGCAGCGCGTCGCCGTCGCGCGTGACGCGCCCGTCCACCGGCACCTCGAGGCGCAGCGGGCCGCCGGCCGCGAGGCCCTCGACCACCAGCTTCGCGTCGCGCGCGTCGCCGCGCCACTTGCCGTACAGCACCAGCGGACGCTGGCCGAGCAGGTCGGGCAGCGCGCGCGGCTCGATCTCGTCGGCCTGCAGGCCCTCGAAGCGCGCGCTGACGCGCGTCACCACGGGCGCGTCGATCATGCGACGGAAGCGCTGCGCCTGCGCGGCCGCGAACTGCGGCTTCGTGATCACGAACGCCTCGCCCTGCCCGGCGCGCGCGATGCCTTCGATGAGGTGCCGGTTGACCGACGAGCCGATGCCGAAGGCGAACACGTTGGCCTCGCCGAGCTGCCGCCGCACCAGCTCGAACACCTTGCGCTCGACCGCGACATAGCCGTCGGTCACCAGCACCACCGTGCGCGACACGTCGTGGCGCTTCGGCATGGCCGCGATGCGCTCGAGCGCCGGCACGATCTCGGTGCCGCCGCCGCCGGCGGTCTCGCGCAGCAGGCGCAAGGCCGCGGCGACGTTGGCCGGCGAGGCCGGCACCGACTCGGCGGCCAGGGTCTTCGAGCTGCCGGCGAACAGCAGCACGTTGAAGCGGTCGATCGGCCGCAGGCCGCCCAGCAGCTCCTGCATCAGCACCTTCGCGGTGTCGAGCGGAAAGCCGTGCATCGAGCCGGAGATGTCGACCACGAACAGGTACTCGCGCGGCAGCACGGCGGCGGGTTCCACCGCGGCCGGCGGCTTCACCATCGCGAGGAAGTAGTTCTCGTCGCCGGGCGCATCGCCGCCGCGGCCCTGGTGCAGCATCACGCCGGAGCGCACCGCGTCGCCCGCCAGCCGGAACTGGAGCACGAAGTCGCGGTCGTTCGCCGGCGCGCCGCCGTCGCCGGCATCGCCGAGCGTCACGTCGACGCGGTCCTCGCCGCTGCGCTGCAGCTCGATGCGGTGGCTGGGGCTCGCCACCTCGGCCACGGGCACCGGCGTCAGCAGCGCCACGTCGAGCTCGAACCCGTGGTTCGGCCGCTCGCCGGCGCGCAAGGTCGGATGGGCGACCCAGGTCTCGCGCCGCGCGTCGCCCTGCGGGCTGTTGTAGCGCGGCCCGACCACCGTCGGGAACACGAACTCGTAGCGCCCGTCGCGCGGCACGATCAGCTCGGTGTAGCGCAGCTCGACGCGCACGTCGTCGCCGGGCAGGATGTTCGCGACGTTCATGCCGAACACGTTGGGCCGGTGCTGCTCGAGCAGCGCGGCGGTGCGGCCTTCCTTCTTCGCCGCGTCGAACTCGATGCGCGCGGCCTGCTTCTCGCGGATGCTCGCGGCGATCACGCGGTCGCCGATGCGCACCGTCATCGCGCCCACCGCCGCGCCGGTGGAGCCCGGGAACACGTAGCGCGCCTCGATCGGCCGCGTGCCCTCGTTGCGGTAGTGCTGCAGCACCGTCACGTCGGCGATCGGGCCGAGCAGCTTCACGTCCACCTTCGTGTGCTTCAGCGGCAGGCGGTCGAGCGCGGGGTCGCCGCCGGGGACGTGGAAGTACGGGCTCTCGGTCCGCAGCGCGTCGGGCTCGTCGGCGCGCGCGGGGTGGGCGGCCACCAGCAGCACGAAGGCCAGGGTGGCCAGGAACACCGTCGCGCCGATGGCGCGCCAGCGCGCGGCGCTGCAGCGCTCTCGCTGCAGCAGGCTCAACAGCTTCAAGGCCCCGGCCCGGCTCGACTCCGGCATGTGCGCTCTCCTCGGCGCCCCGGCAACGGCGGGGCTCGGGCGGCAGCATCGGCGGCGGCCGTGAGCGGCGTTCGAAGCGCGTGTGCGCCGTGTGAAGTGCGTGTGAAGTCGTCGGCGGCCGGCACGACCGCCCGGCGCGCTCAGCCCGCCGCGCTCAGCCCGGCGCGCGACGCAGCGCCAGCACCGCGAGCGCGCCCGGCCCGTCGCTCGCGTTCGTCAGCGTGACGCGGGCGCGATGCAGCTCGGCGATCTCCTTCACGAAGGCCAGGCCGAGCCCGGTGCTCTTCTTCTTCGAGTGCGGGCGGGCGAGCGAGTAGAACTTCTCGAACACCTTGTCGGTCGCGTACGCGGGGATGCCGGGTCCGCGGTCGCGCACGCGGATCTCGACGGTGCGCGGCTGCAGCGCCAGCGACAGCTCGACCGCGCTGCCGGTCGGCGCGAAGTCGAGCGCGTTGTCGACCAGGTTGGCCACGGCGCGACGCAGCAAGAAGGCGTCGCCCTCCACGCGCGCGGCCGGCGGATCGGGCCCGAGGTCGAGCGCGACGTCGATGCCGCGTGCCGCGCCGCTCGCGCGGGCGCTGGCGGCCAGCTCCTCGAGCAGCGGCGCCAGCGCCACCGGCTCGATCGCCGCGAGCCGTCGCCGCGACTCGATCTCGGCCAGCTCCAGCATGCGGTCGACGAGCTCCTGGATGCGCTGCGTCTCGCGCGCGATGTTGGCCGCGAAGCGCGCGCGGTCGGCCTCGGGCATGCCCGGCTCCTGCAGCAGCTCGGCCGCGCCGCGGATCGCCGACAGCGGGCTCTTGACCTCGTGCGTCAGGGTCTGCACGTAGTCGGCCACGTAGTTGCGGCCGGCCAGCGCGTCGCGCATCTCGTCGTAGGCGGCGCCGATCGCGCCCAGCATGCTGCGGCCGAGCCGCGGCAGCGACATCTGCCGCTGGCCGCGCACGTGCCGCACGTAGTCGGCCACGATGCCGAACGGCCGCACCGCCCAGGCCGACAGCACGAGCATCAGCACGACCACCGCCACCGACGCGGTCAGCCCGACCAGCAGGGTCTTGCGCCGCGCCTGCTCGACGTACTGCCCGAAGCTCGCCACCGGCTTGCCGACGCTGACCGCGCCGACGATGCGCTCGCCGATGCGCACCGGCGCGCCGACGTACATGACCGCGCTCAGCGGATCGCCCGCGACGTCGTGCGAGGTGCGCGCGCCGTACTCGCCGCGCAGGGTGCGCGCGATCTCGCGGCGCTGCGAGTAGTCCTGCCCCAGGCCCTGGCCGAGCGAGTCGTACAGCACGCGGCCCTCGCCGTTGACCACCACCACGCGCAGCTCGACGCGCGTCTTGGTCACGCTGAAGATCTGCGCCTCGAAGCGCCGCGCGTAGAGCGCGCGGAACAGCGCGTCGAGCGGCTCGCTCTGGATGACGCCGCTGCGCGCGATCTGCTGCTCGACCAGGGTGGCGACGAGCTGCGAGGTCTCGACCAGCGCATCCTCGGCCGACTCGCGGTAGCGCGGGTCGATGTCGCGCAGCAGGCTCCAGATCAGCCAGCCGGTACCCAGCAGCACGGCCAGCACGACGCCGGCGAAGACGCGGTTGCGCTTGCTCACGGGCGCCCCGTCACGACGGCGCGGCCGGCAGCTCGTCGGCCCACGCGTAGCCGCTGCCGCGGTGCGTGACGATCGCCTCGACCGACGGCGCCACCGCCTTGAGCTTGGCGCGCAAGGTCTTGACGTGCGCATCGACCGTGCGGTCCAGGCTCTCGGTGTCGTCGCCCCACACGCGCGCGAGCAGCTCGTCGCGCGAGAACACGCGGCCCGGCCGTGCGGCCAGGGTCTTCAGCAGGCCGTACTCGTAGCGCGACAGCTCGAGCGCGCGCCCGTAGTAGCGGATGCGGCGGCGCTCGTCGTCGACCTCGATCGGCGCGGCCGCGTGCGGCGCCGGCGCGGACGTCGGGGCCGCTGCGCGCTGCGCGCGGCGCAGGATCGTGCGCACGCGCGCCACCAGTTCGCGCGGCGAGAACGGCTTGGCGACGTAGTCGTCGGCGCCCAGCTCGAGGCCGACCACGCGGTCGATCTCGTCGTGGCGCGCGGTGAGGAACACGACCGGCAGCTCGGGATGGCGCTCGCGCAGGCGCTTGAAGACGTCCAGCCCGTTCACGTCGGGCAGTCCGATGTCGAGCAGCACCAGCGCCGGCGCGAGCGCGGCGCAGCCGCGCAGCGCGTCCTCGCCGGTGGCGAACCAGTGCGGCTCGAAGCCGTCGGTGGCCAGCGCGTAGCGCAGGGTGTCGGCGATGCCGGGCTCGTCCTCGACGATCAGGATGCGGGGCTTCATGGCGCGTGGCGCCGATCATAGAGGCGCGCCCGACGGTGCCGCGACGCGACACCGCGGCGGCGCGGCATGGGCGACGCCGCCCGCGCGCGGCATGATGCGCGCCGTCGTCCCACCCGAGGAGATCCCATGTTCAAGGCGCTGCGCGTGCCCGAGCGGCTGTTCGCGATCGTGATGTGGCTGGTGTCGCTGGCCTTCGCGGCCTTCCTCGTCGGCCTGGGCGGCAAGATCGTGGCCGACCTGCCGCGGCTGGAGCACACGCTGGAGGTCGAGCAGTTCGTCGCCGACCGCGCCGCGCTGGAGCGGCTGCGCGCCGACGTGAAGCGGCTCGAGCGCGAGCAGCGCGAGCTGAACGACCGCCGGGCCCAGGCGCAGCTCGCGTTCAACAACGCCGGCAATGCCTATCGCTCGGCGCAGGCGCAGTACCGCAACTGGATCGCCACCCGCACCGCCACCACCGACCCGAGGCAGGACCCGGAGGTGCTGCGCCGCACGCAGGAGCTCGACGCGCTGAAGAAGGCCGAGCGCGACGCGCAGGTGCAGGTCGAAGACCTCGACCAGGCGATCCTCGACAACGCGCAGGCCGTCGCGCGCCAGCGCCAGGCCGACGCCGACATGATGGCCGCCGCGCAAGGCGCCTACCAGCGCGCGCTGTTCCGCCAGGAGCTGCGCGTGTTCGGCGCGCGACTGGCCCTGACCCTGCCGCTGCTGCTGGTGGCCGGCTGGCTGGTGGCGAAGAAACGCGGCAGCGACTACTGGCCGCTGATGCGCGGCTTCGTGCTGTTCGCCGCGTTCACGTTCTTCTTCGAGCTGGTGCCCTACCTGCCGAGCTACGGCGGCTACGTGCGCTACGGCGTCGGCATCGTGCTCACCGCGATCGCGGGGCACTACGTCATCAAGGCGATGAAGCGCTACCTCGCGCGCCGCCAGGAAGTGGCGCGCCAGAGCGAGGCCGAGCGCCGCCAGTCGCTGCGCCACGACGAGGCGCTGAAGAAGATGGCCGCCAACGTGTGCCCCGGCTGCGAGCGCCCGATCCAGACCACCGGCCAGGCGCCGGCCAACTTCTGCGTGCACTGCGGGCTGAAGCTGTTCGACCAGTGCAGCCGGTGCGAGACGCGCAAGAACGTGTTCTTCCACTATTGCCCGAGTTGCGGGGCGGGGGCGGGGGATGGCCCGGCGGGCGTCCCGGCGGCGTCGTGAGTGCCGCGGGTCGGATCGGTGATCGCCGACGCGTCGCGGCGCCGGCCCGCCCGCGACACCTCGATATCGAGTCGAGTTAGCGCACTTGCTAACATGTCGTCATGGCGTTCGAGATCGAGTACTTCCACGAACGCGTGCTTGCCGAGATCGAGTCTTGGCCGGTGGATGTCCTGGCCGACTACGCGCGCTTGGTCGAACTGCTCGCCGAATACGGCCCGAGCCTGCGCTTGCCGCACTCTCGCGCCTTCGGCGGCGGGCTGTTCGAGCTGCGCCCGCGTGGTCGCTCCGGCACAGGCCGGGCGTTCTACTGCTTCATGCTCGAACGGCGCGTCGTCGTCCTGCACGCGTTCGTCAAGAAGACCCAGCAGACGCCAGATCGCGAACTGAAGCTGGCCCGCAAGCGCCAGAAGGAGATGTTGGATGGCTGACCTCAAGTACAAACCCGTTCCGCACGACCACAAGGCGTTCATGGCGCGGGCCGGCACCCGCAAGGGGTTCCAGCGGGCGTACGACGCGCTCGATCTGGAGTACCAGGTGGTCGATCAGCTGCTCAAGGCACGGGCGCGCGCCGGGCTCACGCAAGACGTGGTGGCCGAACGCATGGGCACGACCAAGAGCGCGGTCTCGCGTCTGGAATCCGCGGGCAAGCATGCCCCTTCGCTCGCGACGCTCAAGCGGTACGCCAGTGCCGTGGGCTGTGAACTGCAGGTGCGCCTGGTGCCGCAGAAGTCGGCGTGACGCGCCGCCGGCGCAGCGGTCGGCTCGGCTCCCTGGCCTTCCCTGATCCTCGGCGGAGTGAGGTGTCGGTCGAGCAGGGGGCGACTTCAGCTTCAGGACGCGAACCAGAGGCCCGCGTTGCTACCCGCCGCCGTGGGCGCGGCGCGTAGCCCTGCGCTAGCCCCCCGCCACCGGAATCGCCCGCACCGACAACACCCCCTCGATCGCCGCGATGCGGTCGATCACGGACGGCTCGACCGGGCTGTCGACGTCGACCAAGGTGTAGGCCATCTCGCCGCGCGACTTGTTGACCATGTTGTGGATGTTGAGTCCGGCGCCGGCCATCGCGGTGGAGATCTGGCCGAGCATGTTGGGCACGTTGGCGTTGGCGATCGCCACGCGGTGCGCCGACTCACGCGCCATCTCGACGTTGGGGAAGTTCACCGCGTTGGCGATCGTGCCGTGCTCGAGGAACTCGCGCAGCTGGTCGGCCACCATCACGGCGCAGTTCTCCTCGGCCTCGGCGGTGGACGCGCCGAGGTGCGGCAGCGCCACCACGCCCGGCTCGTGCAGCAGCGCGGGCGACGGGAAGTCGCACAGGTAGGCCTTGAGCCGCCCGGCGCGCAGCGCCTGCACCACCGCCGCCTCGTCGACGATGGCGTCGCGCGCGAAGTTCAGCAGCACCGCGCCGGGCTTCACGAGCGCCAGCCGCTGCGCATTCACCAGCCCGCGCGTGGCCGCCACCAGCGGCACGTGCAGGGTGACGAACTCCGACTGCCGGAACACCTCGTCGATGCTGTTGGCCTTGCGCACGCTCGACGGCAGCCGCCACGCGGCGTCGACCGTGATCTCCGGGTCGTAGCCCAGCACCTTCATGCCCAGGCGCAGCGCGGTCTCGGCCACCAGGCCGCCGATCGCGCCGAGCCCGACGATGCCCAGGGTGCGCTGCGGCAGCTCGACGCCGGCGAACTGCTTCTTGCCGTCCTCGACGCGCGCCTCGAAGTCGGCCGCGTCGGGTGGCAGCGCGCGCACGAACTGCAGCGCCGGCACGAGGTTGCGCGCGCTCATCAGCAGCGCCGCGAGCACGAGCTCCTTCACGGCGTTGGCGTTGGCGCCCGGCGCGTTGAACACCGGCACGCCGCGCTGGCTGAGCGCGGCCACCGGGATGTTGTTGGTGCCCGCGCCGGCGCGGCCCACCGCCTTGACGCTGGGCGGGATCGGCGTCGCGTGCAGGTCGTGCGAGCGCAGCAAGATGGCGTCGGGCTGCGCCACGTCCTTGCCGACCTGGTAGCGCTCGCGCGGGAAGCGCGCGAGGCCCTGGTGCGCGATCTGGTTGAAGGTGAGGATGCGGTAGCTCGACATGGCGCGGCCCTCCGTTCGCCGATCAGCCGTGGCGTCGCTCGAAGTCCTTCATGTACTGCACCAGCGCCTTCACGCCCTCGATCGGCATGGCGTTGTAGATCGACGCGCGCATGCCGCCCACCGAGCGGTGGCCCTTGAGCTGCACCATGCCGTTCGCCTCGGCGCCCTTCAGGAACTCGGCATCGAGCCGGTCGTCGCGCAGGCGGAACGGCACGTTCATGCGCGAGCGGTCCTGCCGGCGCACCGGGTTCGAGTAGAAGTCGGTCGAGTCGAGGTAGTCGTACAGCAGCGCCGCCTTGGCGATGTTGTGCCGCTCGATGGCGGCGAGCCCGCCCTGGTCGAGCAGCCACTGGAACACCAGCCCCGCGATGTAGATCGAGTACGTGGGCGGCGTGTTGAGCATCGAGTCGTTCTCGGCCTGCTCCTTCCAGTGAAAGGCCGACGGCGTGATCGGCAGCGCGCGGTCGAGCAGGTCCTTGCGCACGATCACGAGGGTCACGCCGGCCGGGCCGGCGTTCTTCTGCGCGCCGGCGTAGATCACGCCGTAGCGGCGCACGTCGACCGGCCGCGACAGCAGGTGCGAGGACATGTCGGCCACCAGCGGCGTCGCGCCGGTGTCGGGCGTCCAGTGGTACTCGACGCCGCCGATGGTCTCGTTGGTGCACACATGCACGTAGGCCGCGCCCGGCGTCGGCGTCCACGCGGACTGCTCGGGCACGTAGCTGAAGCCCTGGTCCTCGCTGCTGGCGATGACGTGGGCCTGGGCGTACTTCTTCGCTTCCTTGATCGACTTCTTCGACCACTCGCCGGTGTTCACGAAGTCGATCGCCTTCGCGTCGCCGAGCAGGTTCATCGGCACCAGCGCGTTCTCGGCGATGGCGCCGCCTTGCAGGAAGAGCACCGCGTAGTCGTCGGGAATGGCGAGCAAGCTGCGCAGGTCGGCCTCGGCCTTGGCGTGGATGGAGATGAACTCCTTGCCGCGATGGCTCATCTCCATCACCGACATGCCGCTGCCGTGCCAGTCGAGCATGTCCTCGGCCGCCTGGCGCAGCACGGGTTCGGGGAGCACGGCGGGGCCGGCGCTGAAGTTGAAGGTGCGCATGAGGGAAGTCGTCCGGGTCGCAGGGGGATGGGACCGGAATCTAGCCGATCCCGGCCGGGCGGCGGCGCGATGGCCGTTCCGGCTCGTCCGGCGTCCGGCGCGACGCGCCCCGGCCGGTGCGCGCCGCACCGCGGCCCGCGTCGCCGCCGGCCGTCGCGTCAGTCGACGAAGAAGTCGGGCACGAAGTCCTTGTTGCCCGGCGTCATCGCGTAGCGGTCGAGGTCGGTGATGCCGTGCTCGGCCAGCAAGGTGTCGTCGATGAAGAAGTTGCCGGTCGTGGTGGCGGCATCGCTGGTGAGGATCAGGTACGCCGCGTCGGCCAGGATCTCGGGCTTGCGGCACTTGGCGAGGTCGACGCCGGGGATCATCTGCAGCGCCGCGGTGGCGATCGCGGTGCGCGGCCACAGGCTGTTGACGCCGATGCCGTGGCGGCGGAACTCGCCGGCGTGGCCCAGGGTGCACATGCTCATGCCGTACTTGGCCATCGTGTAGGCCACGTGGTGCTGGAACCAGTGGGTCTTCATCGACAGCGGCGGGCTCATGTTCAGCACGTGCGGGTTGCGGCCGGCCTGCGCGCTCTTGATCAGCTCGGGCAGGCAGGCCTGCGTGCAGCAGTAGGTGCCGCGCACGTTCACGCCGAACATCAGGTCGAAGCGCTTCATCGGCGTGGCCGGCGTGGGCGTCAGGCTGATCGCGCTCGCGTTGTTGACGAGGATGTCGATGCCGCCGAAGCGCTCGACCGCCTGGCGCACGGCGGCGGCCACCGCCTCCTCGTCGCGGATGTCGGTGGGCACCGGCAGCGCCTGCCCGCCCGCGGCCTCGATCTCGGCGGCGGCGCTGTACAAGGTGCCGGGCAGCCTGGGGTTGGGCTCGGTGGTCTTGGCGACGAGCACGATGCGGGCGCCGTCGCGCGCCGCGCGCAGCGCGATCGCGAGTCCGATGCCGCGGCTCGCGCCGGTGATGAACAGGGTCTTGCCTTGCAGGCTCATCGGGCGCTCCTGGAGCTGGGGTGGGAAAGAAGGTCCGCGAGATGCGCGGCGATCGCCTCGCCGCACGCACGGTACACCGGCTCGCCGGGATGGAAGCCGTCGCGCGCCATGTTCTCCGGGCCGAGGCCGATCGCGATCGGCACGTGGCTCACGTCGCCGCGCTCGCGGCGGCGCGCCGCGGCCCACGCGGCCTGCGCGAGGTCGTGCCGGCGCGCGTCGGCGCCGGCGATCCAGCGCAGCGGCTGCGGCAGCGCGGGGAACTGGTCGACCGGCGGCAGCGCGGCGAAGACGACGTGGTGCACGCGCGTCTCGGCGAGCAGCCAGTCGGCCAGCGCCTCGCGCGCGCGCACCGCGCGCTGCGCCGGCACCTGCTCGACCACGTCGTTGACGCCGGTCACCACCACCGCCACGTCGTGCGGCGCCGGCCGCGCCTCGCGCACGAGATCGAGCGCCTGCGCCGTCGTGACCCCCGACTTCGCCACGAGGGTCCAGCGCACGCGCAGCGGCAGCGCCGCCGCGAGCGAGCGCGACAGCCAGCCGGCGAGCGCGCGGTCCTGCCGATCGACGCCGACGCCGGCGGCCGACGAGTCGCCGACGATCAGCAGGTGCAGCGGCTCGTCGCGCGCGCCAGGCGCGGCCACCTCGCCACGGCGCGGGCCGGCCGCCTCGGGCAGCACCGGCACGCGGCGGCGCGTGTGCAGCGCCTGCAGCACGAGCAGCGGCGTGAGCGCGAGCTTGGCGGCGAGACTCATCGCGTGTGCGGCGCGCGGGGCCGGTGGCGCGGCGGCGTTCAGAACTTCGAGAAGTCCGGCTTGCGCTTGGACAGGAAGGCGCTGAACGCCTCCTTCGCCTCGGGGCTCTGCAGCTGCTTCGCGAACACCGCGCCCTCGAGCGGAATGGTCTCGAGCAGGGCCTGCTCGGTGGCGCGGCGCATCAGCTTCTTGGTCTCGCGCACGGCCGCCGGCGGCAGCGCGTTGAAGCGCTCGGCCACGCGGCGCGCGTGGTTCAGCACCTCGGTGGCCGGCAGCACCGCGTTGGCGATGCCGAGCTCCACCGCCTCCTGCGGGCCGATCGGGTCGCCGAGCAGCAGCTTCTCCGAGGCGCGCACGCGCCCCACGAGCTGCGGGAACACCCAGCTCGACGCGAACTCGGGCACCAGCCCGAGGCTGGTGAACGGCATCGCCAGGCGCGCCTCGTCGGACACGTACACGAGGTCGCAGTGCAGCAGCATCGTGGTGCCGATGCCGATGGCCGCACCGGTGACCGCCGCCACCACCGGCTTGTCGCAGCCCAGCAGCGCGCGCATGAACTGGAACACCGGCGAGTCGGCCGCGTCGCTGCCGCCGACGCCGGGCGGGCGCCTGAGGAAGTCCTCGACGTCGTTGCCGCTGGTGAAGATGCCGGGCTGGCCGGTGACGAGGATCGCGCGCACCGACGCGTCGAGCTGCGCGTCGAGGATGGCGTCGGCCATCTGCTGGTACATCGCGACGGTGATCGCGTTCTTCTTCTCGGGCCGCGCGATCTCGATCGTCGCGACACCTTCGTGCGTGGCGGTGCGGATGCTCATCTCGTCTCCATCGTCATGAACCGGGTCAGGTGCGGCCACAAGGTGGCCTCGAAGCGGCGGCGGAAGAAGCCGAAGTGTCCGATGCGGCGCGCGCCCACGTCGCGCGGCGCGATGCGCCGCATGATCTTCGGCGCGCCCGAGTAGAAGCCGTGGATCGACTCGGTGTTGCGGGCCGACATGTACTCGTCGTCGGTGAACGACAGCGACAGGATCGGCGTGGCGATGCGCGCATAGCGCTCGCGCCGCTCGGGGCCGCCGTCGCGCATCAGGTAGTCGCGGTGCAGGCACCAGTGGCGCCACTGCGCCATCACGCCGCGCGGCAGGTCGCCCACCTTGCGCAGCGAGCGGCCGGGGAAGTAGCCGGCCACGCGCAGCGCGATCGGCGTCACCACGAACCACAGCCACCACACGTACAGGCGCAGCTTCCACGCGTTGTGCAGCCAGTAGCCGCTGCCGCAGGCCACGGTGACCATGCGCGTCACGCGCTCGTGGCCGGGCACGAGGCCGAGGATCTGGCCGCCGAGGCTGTGGCCGATCCACGTGATGGGCGCCGCGGGGCCGAGCTGCGCGTCGAGCCAGCGCAGCGCGGCGCCGGCGTCGCGCTCGGCCCAGGTGACGACGTCGGCCTCGAGCTCGCGCAAGGCGCCGCGGCGCGACGCGCCGATGCCGCGGTAGTCGAAGCACAGCACGAGCTGGCCCTGCGTGGCCAGCCAGTCGGCGAGGTCGTGGTAGTAGCGCTGCGACACGCCCATCGCCGGCGCGATCAGCACGCCGCCGCGCGCGCTCGACGCATCGCCGAACAAGGTGCCGTGCAGGGCGAAGCCGTCGACGGCACGGATCTCGACATGGCGGCGGGTGGAAACGGTGTGCGTACGGCTCATGTTCCGGGGGCTCCTGCGGGTGGGGACGACGGTCACGTCGCCCCGGCGGGGCGACGGTCGTGAGTCGTCGCGGCAGGGCCCGCCATGACGGGTGAAAGCCCCGGGGTCGCGGCGGCCGGCGGCAGCGCCAGGTCGCGCAGCAGCGGCCACACGGCCGAGGCCGCGGGCCGGAACACGCCGAAGTGGCCGATGCGGCGCAGGCCGAGCAACGCGGGGTCGATCACGTGCCGCCGCACGTCGGCCGCGCCGGCCAGCCGCTGCTGCACGCGCTGCAGCGCCGGCGCGGTGGCGAAGACGTCGTCGCGCGGCGCGAGCAGGTGCACGGGCGGCAGCGCACGCGCGTACAGCGCGCGGGCGCGCGGGTCGTCGAACGGATCGCGCCAGGGGCGCAGCGCCCACTGCATGGCGATGCCGCGCGGGAGGTCCTCGCCCAGCCGCAGCGCGCGGCCGGGGAAGTAGCCGACCAGCCCGGTGACCAGCGGCATCGCGCCGTGCCACAGCAGCGCCATCGGCCAGCGCTGCGGTTGCGGCCAGTCGCGCCAGTACGCCGTCTGCGCGCCCACGAGCAGCAGCCGCTCGAGCCGCGTGGCCAGCGCGGCGGTCGGGCCGAGGAAGCCGCCGATGCTGTGGCCGACATAGCCCACGCGCGCGTGCGCCGCGAGCGCGTGGGCGAGCACCGCGTCGATGTCGTCGGCCCAGTCGGGGAACGCGGCCTCGAAGCCGCGCAGCCGCGCCGGCCGCGAGCGCGCGACGCCGCGGTAGTCGAACGTGTACGCGGCGACGCCCTGCGCCGCGAGCCAGGCCGCGAAGCCGCGGTAGAAGCCCTGCGGCACGCCGGTGGCACCGGCGATCACGACGGCGCCGCGATCGCCCGCGGCGGACGGCGCGAAGGCGGTGACGGCGAGCTCGACGCGGCCGGCCGCCTTCAGGGTGAAGCGCCGGCCGTGGCCGTCGAGGCCGGCCGCCGCCGTGCCGCCGGCCCGCGGACCGCCGTCAGCCTCCGGAGCCAGCGCACTCATGGACATCGTGGGACGTCGTGCCGCGCGCGGGGACTGCCGCACCCGCGCATCAGACGCGCTCGAAGATGCCCGCCGCGCCCTGGCCGGTGCCCACGCACATGGTCACCATGCCGTACTTCAGGTTGCGCCGGCGCAGCGCGTGCACGACGGTCGCCGCGCGGATCGCGCCGGTCGCGCCGAGCGGATGCCCGAGCGCGATGGCGCCGCCCATCGGGTTGACCTTCGCCGGGTCGAGGCCCACGGTGTCGATCACGGCCAGCGACTGCGCCGCGAACGCCTCGTTCAGCTCGATCCAGCCGATGTCGTCGAGCGTCAGGCCCGCGGCCTTGAGCGCCACGGGAATCGCCTCGACTGGGCCGATGCCCATGATCTCGGGCGGCACGCCGCGCGAGGCGAAGCTCACGAAGCGCGCCAGCGGCTTCAGGTCGAACTGCTTGACCGCCCTCTCCGACGCGAGGATCAGGCAGCCCGCGCCGTCGCTGGTCTGCGAGCTGTTGCCCGCGGTGACGCTGCCCTTGGCGGCGAACACCGGCTTGAGCTTCGCCAGCGCCTCGAGCGTGGTGTCGGCGCGCGGGCCTTCGTCGAGCGAGACCGTGCGCGTCTTCGTGATCACCTCGCCGCTGGCCAGGTCGGGCAGGCGCTCGAGCACGTCGACCGGCACGATCTCGTCGCTGAACTCGCCGGCCGCCTGCGCGGCCAGCGCCTTGCGGTGCGAGGCGAGCGAGAACTCGTCCTGGCGCTCGCGCGAGATCTTCCAGCGCTCGGCCACCTTCTCGCCGGTGAGGCCCATGCCGTAGGCGATGCCGACGTTCTCGTCCTTCAGGAAGATGGCCGGGTTCATCGACGGCTTGTTGCCGCTCATCGGCACCATGCTCATCGACTCGGTGCCGCCGGCGATCATCACGTCGGCCTCGCCGACGCGGATGCGGTCGGCCGCCATCTGCACGGCGGTGAGGCCCGACGCGCAGAAACGGTTGACCGTCACGCCGCCCACCGACGACGGCAGGCCCGCCAGCAGCGCGGCGATGCGCGCGACGTTGGCGCCTTGCTCGCCTTCGGGCATGGCGCAGCCGATGACGGCATCCTCGATCGCCTTCGGGTCGAGGCTCGGCACGCTGCGCAGCGCGGCCTGGATCGCCGCGACCAGCAGGTCGTCGGGTCGGGTGTGGCGGAAGTAGCCGCGGCCCGACTTGCCGATGGGCGTGCGCTGCGCGGCGACGATGTAGGCGTCCTGGACTTGCTTGCTCATGTGCGTCGCTCCGGTCAGTTGCGCACGGGCTTGCCGGTCTGCAGCATGCCCATGATCCGTTCCTGCGTCTTGGGGTGCTCGAGCAGCGAGCAGAAGTGCTTGCGCTCCAGGGTCATCAGGTACTCCTCGGTGACCAGCGAGCCGGCCTCGACCTCGCCGCCGCACACCACGTCGGCGATCAGGCTGGCGATGTGGAAGTCGTGCTGGCTGATGAAGCCGCCGTCGCGCATGCCGACGAGCTGCGCCTTGATGGTGGCGATGCCCGAGCGGCCGGCCACCGGGATGAGCGCCCGGTGCGGCGGACGCCAGCCCGAGGCGTGCAGGGCCCTCACCTGCTCCATCGCGACGTGCAGCAGCTCGTCCTTGTGCGGCACGATCACGTCGCTCCACAGCAGGTAGCCGAGCTTGCGGCTCTCGAGGGCGCTGGTGCCGACCCTGGCCGTCGCGGCGGCGGTGAAGCCTTCCTTGATGAAGTTCAGCAAGTCGGTGCCCGGCGCCGCGGCGGCGCACTCGGCCGCGCGTCGCGCGATGTACGCGAGCCCGCCGCCGCCGGGGATCAGGCCGACACCCACCTCGACGAGGCCGGCGTAGGTCTCCATGTGCGCGACACGCCTGGCGCTGTAGACCGCCAGCTCGCAGCCGCCGCCGAGCGCGAGCCCGCGCATCGCCGAGACCACCGGCACCGCGGCGTAGCGGATGCGCAGCATCGCGTCCTGCAGCTTCTTCTCCTCGGGCGCGATGCCCTTGGCGCCGAGCTTCATGAACACCGGCAGCAGCGACTCGAGGTTCGCGCCGGCGGAGAACACGTCGTCGGGCGACCAGATCACCAGCCCCTGGTACTTCTGCTCGGCGATCTCGACCGCCTTCAGCAGGCCCTCGGTGACGGCCGGGGAGATGAGGTGCAGCTTGGCGGTGATGCTGGCCACCAGCACCTCGCCGTCGGGCGACCAGACGCGGATCTCGTCGTTGCGGTACTCCTCGGTGCCCGACTTCAGCGGGTCGGGCGCGCCGGCACCGACCACGTTCTCGGGGAAGCGCTGGCGCGCGTACACCGGCAGCGACGGGCGCGGCACCCAGGTCTTGCGCGCCGGGCTCCACGAACCTGCGCTCGTGTGCACGCCCGCGTTCGACGCGACGGGACCGTCGGTCACCCACGCCGGCAGCGGCGCGCTGCTGAGCGTCTTGCCGGCCGCGATGTCCTCGGCGATCCACTGCGCCACCTGCTGCCAGCCGGCCTCCTGCCACAGCTCGAACGGGCCCTGCCGGGTGCCGAAGCCCCAGCGCATCGCGAAGTCGACGTCGCGCGCCGAGTCGGCGATCTGCTCCAGGTGCACCGCGCAGTAGTGGAAGCCGTCGCGCAGGATCGCCCACAGGAACTGCGCCTGCGCGCTGCCCGACTCGCGCAGCAGCTTCAGCCGCTCGGCCGGCGGCTTCTTGAGGATGCGCTCGACGAGGGGCTCGGCCTTGGCGCCGGCGGGCACGTACTCGCCCTTGGCCGGGTCGAGCCGCAGGATGTCCTTGCCGACCTTCTTGTAGAAGCCCGCGCCGCTCTTCTGGCCGAGCGCGCCCTGCTCGATCAGCCCGGCCAGCACCTTGGGCGTCGCGTAGGTCGCGTAGAACGGGTCGTCGCGCAGGTGGTCCTGCATGGTCTTGATCACGTGCGCCATCGTGTCGAGGCCCACCACGTCGGCGGTGCGGAAGGTGCCGCTGGAGGCGCGGCCGAGCTTCTTGCCGGTGAGGTCGTCGACCACGTCGTAGGAGAGGCCGAACTTCTCGGCCTCGATCATGGTGGCCAGCATGCCGGCGATGCCCACGCGATTGGCCACGAAGTTGGGCGTGTCCTTGGCGCGCACCACGCTCTTGCCGAGCGAGCTGGTCACGAAGGTCTCGAGCTGGTCGAGGATCGCCGGCTCGGTCGTCGGCGTCGCGATCAGCTCCACCAGCTGCATGTAGCGCGGCGGGTTGAAGAAGTGGATGCCGCAGAAGCGCGGGCGGATCGCCTCGGGCAGCGCCTGCGAGAGCTGGGTGATCGACAGGCCCGACGTGTTGCTCGCGACGATCGCCCCGGGCGCGACGAAGGGCGCGACCTTGCGGTACAGGTCGAGCTTCCAGTCCATGCGCTCGGCGATCGCCTCGATCACCAGGTCGCAGCCCTTCAGCAGCTCGAGGTGTTCGTCGTAGTTGGCCGGCTGGATCAGCGCCGCGTCCTCGGGCACGCCCAAGGGTGCGGGCTTGAGCTTCTTCAGCTGGTCGATCGCCTTCAGCGCGATGCCGCTCTTCGGGCCTTCCTTCGCGGGCAGGTCGAACAGCAGCACCGGCACCTTCACGTTCACCAGGTGCGCGGCGATCTGCGCGCCCATCACGCCGGCGCCGAGCACGGCGACCTTGCGGACAATGAATCGGCTCATTCGGGTCACTCCTTGAAAGTCATTCGACGCGGATCCAGGTCTGCGTGCGGCCGAGCAGCGGCGCGCCGACGTAGCCGCGCACGTCGAGCGCCTTGCCGCCGTCCTTCGGCGTGAGGCGCACCTTGTAGACCTTGCCGTTGTTGGGGTCGAGGATGGTGCCGCCGTCCCACAGCGTGCCGTCCTCGTTCTTCCTGACGCCGCTCAGGATCGTCATGCCGATCACCGGCTTGTCCTTGCGCTCGTCGGTGCACTTGTCGCACTTCGAGTCCTGCTTGGCCGGGTCGAGCAGCCGCTCGATGCGGCCGGTGAGCACGCCGCCGGACTCGACGATGCGCACGTAGGACTTCTCCTGCTTGGTCTCGTCGTCGATGGTCTTCCACAGGCCCACCGGCGTGGCCTGCGCGAACGCGGCGGCGGCGGCGAACGACAGCGACAGCATCAGCAGCGGCTTTCTCATGGCGGTCCCTCCGGGGCGGTGCGGGTTGCGTCAGGGGTCAGAACAGCGCCTCGTCCATCTCCATCAGCGGCTTCAGACCGGCGCGGCAGCTGCGGATGAGACCGGCGGTCTCGGGCAGCAGCTTGGCGAAGTAGAAGCGCGCCGTGGCGAGCTTGGCGGTGTAGAACGGGTCGCCCGAGTCCTTCTTCGCGAGCGCGACCTTGGCCATGCGCGCCCAGAAGTACGCGAACACGAGGTGTCCCGCCACCCGAAGATAGTCCACCGCGGCGGCGCCCACCTCGTCGGCGTTGCCGAAGGCCTTCATGCCGAGCTCGGTGGTCAGCTTGGTGAGCTTGTCGCCCAGGTCGGCCAGCGGGTTGACGAACTCCTGCATCTCCTCGTGGACACCCTCCTCCTCGACGAAGGCCTGCACGAGCTTGCCGAACTTCCTGAGCTTCGCGCCGTTGTCGGCGAGCACCTTGCGGCCCAGCAGGTCGAGCGACTGGATGGTGTTGGTGCCCTCGTAGATCATGTTGATGCGCGAGTCGCGCACGAACTGCTCCATGCCCCACTCGGCGATGTAGCCGTGGCCGCCGAACACCTGCAGGCAGTGCGACGTGGCGATCCACGCGTTGTCGGTGAGGAACGCCTTGACGATGGGCGTCAGCAGCGCGACCTGGTCCTCGGCGTCGCGGCGCTCGTCGGCGTCGTCGCTGGCGAGGTAGGTGTCGATCAGCAGCGCGGTGTAGATGGCGAGCGCGCGGCCGCCCTCGGCGTAGGCGCGCGCGGTGAGCAGCATCTTGCGCACGTCGGGGTGCACGATGATCGGGTCGGCCGGCTTGTCCGGCGCCTTCGGGCCCGACAGCGCACGCATCTGCAGCCGGTCCTTCGCGTAGGCCACCGCGTTCTGGTACGCCACCTCGGTGAGGCCCAGGCCCTGGTTGCCGACGCCCAGGCGCGCCGCGTTCATCATCACGAACATCGCGGGCAGGCCCTTGTTCGGCTCGCCCACCAGCCAGCCGCGCGCGCCTTCGAGCGCGATCTGGCACGTGGCGTTGCCGTGGATGCCCATCTTGTGCTCGAGGCCGGTGCAGTAGATCGCGTTGCGCTCGCCGAGCGAGCCGTCGGCGCCGGGCACGAACTTCGGCACCACGAACAGCGAGATGCCCTTCGAGCCCTGCGGCGCGTCGGGCAGGCGGGCCAGCACGAGATGCACGATGTTCTCGGCCAGGTCGTGCTCGCCGGAGCTGATGAAGATCTTCTGGCCGGTGATGCGGTAGCTGCCGTCGGGCTGCGGCTCGGCCTTGGTGCGCAGCAAGCCGAGGTCGGTGCCGCAGTGCGGCTCGGTCAGGCACATTGTGCCCGTCCAGTGGCCGCTGGTGAGCTTGGGCAGGTAGGTCTGCTTCTGCTCGGGCGTGCCGTGCGCGTGCAGGCACTCGTAGGCGCCGTGGGTCAGGCCGGGATACATGGTCCAGGCCTGGTTGGCGCTGTTCATCATCTCGTACAGGCACTGGTTCAGGGTCACCGGCAGGCCCTGGCCGCCGTAGGCCGGGTCGCACGGCAGCGCCGGCCAGCCGCCTTCGATGTAGGCGGCGTACGCCTCGCGAAAGCCCTTGGGCGTGCGCACCTCGTGCGTCGCCGGGTCGAGCCTGCAGCCTTCCTGGTCGCCGCTGCGATTGAGCGGGGCGAGCACCTCGGCGGCGAACTTGCCGCCCTCGGCGAGCACGGCGTCGATGGTGCCGGCGTCGATCTCGGCGTGCGGCGGCAGCAGGCGCAGGCTGTCGGTGGCGTTCAGCACCTCGTGCAGCACGAACTGCATGTCGCGCAGGGGCGGGGTGTAGCGGGGCATCTCGGAACCTCCTTGAGAGTCGAATCGCAATCAGTGCGCGCGCCGCGGCTTGCGGCCCACGGCCTTCGCCGGCGGCGCCAGCAGCGCCAGCCCGACCGGCGTGGCGTGGTGGCGGATCAGCCGCTGCAGCCCCGCGCGGGCGCGGTCGAGCGCGCCGGGGATGCGCAGGAAGCGCGCGTCGTGGTGCAGCGCGAGGATCAGGCCGTGGATCTCGAACAGCATCTGCGTCGCGTCGGTGTCGGCCGCGAGGTGGCCCTCTTCGACCGCCAGCCGGATGGCCCGTTCCAGCGCGGCGTGCCAGCTGCGCACCATCTCGGCCAGCGCGTCGCGCACCGGACCCGGACGGTCGTCGAACTCGACTGCGCCGCTGATGTAGATGCAGCCGGAGTCGATTTCGACCGACACGCGCTTGACCCAGTTCTCGAACAGCGCCATCAGCCGCGGCAGGCCGCGCGCCTCGCGGATCGCCGGGAAGAACACCTCTTCCTCGAAACGGCGGTGGTACTCGCGGATCACCGAGATCTGCAGCTCCTCGCGCGAGCCGAAGTGGGCGAAGACGCCCGACTTGCTCATGCGCGTGACCTCGGCCAGCGCGCCGATCGACAGGCCCTCGAGGCCCATCTGCGACGCCAGGCCGAGCGCGGCGTCGAGGATCGCGGCGCGCGTCTGCTGGCCCTTGTTGGCCGGGCGCGCACTGTGCACGGGCATGCGGGGCGGGTCGGCGTTCACGGCGGGTCGGCTCACTCGTGGGGTTGCGGCGGACGGACGGGACGTTCGGATGAAACGAACGATCGTTCTATTCTGCACGGATCGACGACAGGCGCATGACCGCGTCCGTGCTTTTTCTAGGGACTCGCGCCTAGCACGCCGCGCCTCGGGTTAACCCGCACGTCATGACGCGCCGGGCGGCCACCGTACGATCCGCTCGACGCGGCGCGCCCGGCGCCGCCGCCGTCGCAGGCACGGAGCGAAGGTCATCATGAAGATCACGGTGGTGGGAGTCGGCGCGATCGGCGGGCTGCTCGCGGCGCGCCTGGCCGAGTCGGGTCACGAGGTCTCGGCGCTGGCCCGGGGGGCGACCCTGGCGGCGCTGCGCGAGCGCGGCGTGCGCGTCGAAGCGGGCGGCGCGGTGCGCGACGTCGCCCTCGCCGCGGCGAGCCACGAGGCCGCGCGCCTCGGTCCGGCCGATCTCGTGCTGATCGCGCTCAAGGGCCCGGCGCTCGCCGACGCCGCAGCGTCGCTCGGCCCGCTCGTGGCACCGCACACGGTGATCGTGCCGATGATGAACGGCGTGCCGTGGTGGTTCCTGCGCTTCGGGCCGCGGCCGAGCGACGTGCCGCTCGCGAGCGTCGACCCGAGCGGCGCGATCGACCGCGCGCTGCCGCTGCCGCAGGTGCTGGGCGCCGTGGTGCACATGAGCTGCAGCACCGCCGGGCCGGCGCACGTGGTGCACTTCATGGGCGATCGGCTGATCGTCGGCGAGCCGGCCGGCGGCGCCAGCGAGCGCGTCGCGCGGGTGGCCGACGCGCTGGCCGGCGCCGGCTTCAGCGTCGAGCGCAGCAGCGACGTGCGGCGCGACATCTGGTTCAAGCTGTGGGGCAACATGACCATGAACCCGGTGTCGGCGCTGACCGGCGCCAGCTGCGACCGCATCCTCGACGACCCGCTGGTCGCCGCCTTCATGCTGCGCGCGATGGCCGAGGCGGCCGCGATCGGGGCACGCATCGGCTGCCCGATCGAGCAAAGCGGTGAAGAGCGCATGGCCGTGACGCGCAAGCTCGGCGCCTTCAAGACCTCGATGCTGCAGGACGCCGAGGCCGGCCGCCCGCTGGAGCTCGACGCGCTGGTCAGCGCGGTGCGCGAGATCGGCACGCGAGTCGGCGTGCCGACGCCCGAGATCGACACCTTGCTGGGGCTGGCGCGGCTCATGGCGCGCGGCCGCGGGCTGTATGCCTGAGCAGGGGTCGGCGCTGTCTTGAGCCGGTCGCGAGGAATCGGCTACGCTCGCGGCGTGGACGTCCTGCAACTCGATGTCTCCGGAAGGCCGCAGGCCTGGATCACCGCGAAGGAAGCGGCGGTGCTCTACGCCAGCGACGGCATCGCGTGGACGCTGGGCGATCCCTTCACCGTGCTGCGCGGCGGCATCCAGCGGCTGACGGGCCGGCAGTCGCGCATCGAGGTGCACCCGATCGTCGCGGTGCGCGGCGCAGTGCCCAGCCGCGCCTGGCGCACCACCCCCGCGCTCAGCAACCCGAAGCTGTTCGCGCGCGACCGCCGCGTGTGCGCCTACTGCGGCGGGCAGTTCGTGTTCGACGAGCTGACGCGCGAGCACATCGTGCCGGTCTCGCGCGGCGGCAACGACAGCTGGATGAACTGCATCACCGCCTGCCGGGCCTGCAACGGCCGCAAGGGCAACCGGCTGCCCGAGGAAGCGCGCATGACCCTGCTGTACCTGCCCTACGTGCCGAGCCTGCACGAGGACATGATCCTGCGCGGCCGCCGCATCCTCGCCGACCAGATGGACTTCCTGCTGGCCAGCGTGCCGCGGCACAGCCGGCTGCACGGGTAGCGGCGCGCGAACCGTCGCTTACATGACCTGCGTCGAGTCCGGGCAACATCGCCCGTGACAAGATGCGTCAACGTGCGGCGCCGGACACCCGTTGCGCCGACATCCCCGATGGAGAACACGATGAAGAAGTTGCTCATCGCCGCCGCGGCGGCAGCCCTGGCGGCCTGTTCGACCACCAGCCCCGACGTCATCCAGCGCGGCGACGCGCAGCGCCTGTCGCAGGTGCAGGACGCGGTGGTGCTGAGCGTGCGGCCCGTCACCGTCGAAGGCAGCCAGAGCGGCGTGGGCGGCGCGGCCGGCGCCGCGATCGGCGGCATCGCCGGCTCGTCGCGCTCGAGCGGCCGCGAGGCGGTGGCCATCGGCATCCTCGGCGCCGTGGCCGGCGGCGTGGCGGGCAACGCGATCGAGCGCGCCAGCACGCGCGAAGACGCCGTCGAGATCCTCGTGCAGCTGCGCAACGGCGACCGCCGCGCGGTGGTGCAGGCCAAGGGCAACGAGACGCTCAACCCCGGCGACCCGGTGATCATCGTCACCACCGGCGGCAAGGCGCGCGTGATGAAGGCGCCGCCCGGCTCGCAGCCGGCCGCGCCGGTGTACTCGCCGAGCGCGCCCAAGAGCTGAGCCGCCGCGCGACGCCGGGCGCCGCGGCGCCCGGCGCTTCGCTTCTATAGTCTGCGGGTCCGAGCCGTCCACGACGAGGAGACCCGCATGAGCGACCGCAGCACGCCACCGTTCCGCGCCGACCACGTCGGCAGCTTCCTGCGTCCGAAGTACCTGCTCGAGGCGCGCGAGCGCAAGGCGCGCGGCGAGATCACGCCGGCGCAGCTGCGCGAGGTCGAGGACCGCGCGATCACCGAGATCGTGAGCTTCCAGCGCGGCGTCGGCCTGCAGTCGATCACCGACGGCGAGTTCCGCCGCACCTACTTCCACATCGACTTCCTCGAGCAGCTCGGCGGCGTGGTGTGCGACCCGCCGATGACCGTGAAGAAGCCCGACGGCAGCGAGGAGCTCGCGCCGCCGGTGATGCGCGTGGTGGGCAAGGTGCAGCACGCGAAGGACATCCAGCGGCCGGACTTCGAGTACCTGCAGTCGCAGATCGCGGCGCTGGCGCCGGGCGCCACGCCCAAGGTCACGATCCCGTCGCCGACCATGCTGCACTTCCGCGGCGGTCGCGCGGGCATCAGCAAGCAGCACTACCCCGAGCTCGAGCCCGCGTTCTACGAGGACGTGGCGCGCGCCTACGGCGACGAGCTGAAGTCGCTGCACGCGGCCGGCTGCCGCTACGTGCAGATGGACGACACCAACCTCGCCTACCTGTGCGACGACAAGATGCGCGAGGCCGCGCGCGCCCGCGGCGACGACCCCGACGAGCTGCCGCACCGCTACGCGAAGTTCATCAACCGCGTGGTCGCGCACAAGCCGGCCGGCATGACCCTCGCCGTGCACCTGTGCCGCGGCAACTTCAAGAGCACGTGGGCCGCGCAAGGCGGCTACGAGCCGGTGGCCGAAGCGCTGCTGACCGAGATGAACGTCGACGCCTACTTCCTCGAGTACGACGACGCGCGCTCCGGCGACTTCCGCCCGCTGCGCCACCTGCCCAAGGGCAAGACCGTGGTGCTCGGCCTGGTGACCACCAAGCTCGGCGAGCTCGAGAAGAAGGACGACCTCAAGCGCCGCATCGACGAGGCCGCGAAGTTCGCGCCGCTCGACCAGCTGTGCCTGTCGCCGCAGTGCGGCTTCTCCAGCACCGTGCACGGCAACAACATCGCGGTCGAGCAGCAGCGCGCGAAGCTCGCGCTGGTGGTCGAGACGGCGCGCGAGGTGTGGGGCTGAGCGGCCGGCGCCCGCGACCGCCCGGCTCGCTGCCGCCGCGACCGCCGGCGGCCGCCTCGCGATCGGCGGCTCCCGCGGCGGACCGGCTGAGCCGGATCCGCGCGAGCGCCCGGTCGGGTCCCATCGTTCTGCCACCGGGGTGCCGATGACGTCCGTGCCGTCCGCTGCCTCCCGCCTGTTCGGCCCGTGGGTGCGCGAGGTCGGCCCGGGCACCTTGCGCGCCGACGCGCTGGCCGGCCTGCTGGGCGCGGTGCTCGTGCTGCCGCAGGGGCTCGCGTTCGCCACCTTGGCCGGGCTGCCGCCGGAGTTCGGGCTGTACACCGCCGTGGTGCCGTGCATCGTGGCGGCGCTGTTCGGCTCGAGCCGGCACGTGATGTCGGGCCCCACCAACGCGAACTCGCTCGCGCTGATGGCGATGCTCGCGCCGGTGGCCGCGGTGGGCAGCGGCGCCTACATCGAGCTGGCGCTCGCGGTGACCGTGCTGGTGGGCGCGATGCAGCTCGCGGTGGGGCTGCTGCGGCTGGGCGGCATCGCGAACTTCATCTCGCCGGCCGCGCTGAAGGGCTTCACGTCGGGCGCGGCGCTGCTGATCGCCATCCATGCGCTGAAGGAGCTGCTCGCGCTGCGCCTGCCCGACGGACACGCCGGCGCGCTCGAACTGCTGGGGCTCGCGATCGCGCAGGCCGGCTCGTGGAGCCCGCACACGATTGCCGTCGGGCTGGTGACCCTGGGCGCCGCGCTGCTCGTGCGCGCCGTCGCGCCGCGCTGGCCCGGCATGCTGATCGCGCTGGCGGCGGGCACCTCGCTCGCGTGGGCGCTCGCCCGAGCGACGGAGCCGGCGGGCGCGACCGCGATCGCGACGGTCGGCGCGATACCGTCGCCGTGGCCGCCGTTGCACGTGCCGCGCATCGACTGGAGCACCCTGCCCGAGCTCGTGGGCCTCGCCGGCGCGCTGACCATCGTCGCGCTCGGGCAGTCGATCTCGATCGCCAAGGCGATCGGCGCGCGCTCCGGCCAGGCGATCGACGCGAACCGCGAGTTCGTCGGCCAGGGCCTGTCGAACGTGGTGGGCGGGTTCTTCTCGAGCTACGTGTCGTGCGGCTCGCTCAACCGGTCGGTGCCCAACCTCGAGGCCGGCGCGAAGACGCCGCTGGCCAGCGTGTTCTCGGCGCTGTGGCTGCTGGCGATGGTGGCGCTGTCGGCGCCGCTGCTCGCGCACATTCCGTTCGCGGCGATCAGCGCGCTGCTGCTGCTCGTGGCGTGGTCGCTGTTCGACCTCGCCGGCTGGCGCCGCCTGGCCGCGCTGGACCGCACCGACTTCCTCATCGCCGCGGCCACCGCGGTGGCCACCGTGACCCTGCGGCTGGAGATCGCCATCCTGCTGGGCACCTTGCTGTCGCTGGTGGCGCATCTGTACGTCACGTCGCATCCGGCGATGCGCACGATGGGCTTCGATTCCGACGATCCGGCGCGGCCCTTCGTCGTGCTCGACACGCCGCGCGAGGGCCTGAAGCCCGAGTGCCCGCAGCTCAAGCTGCTGCGCATGGAAGGCCCGGTGTACTTCGGCGCGGTCGCGCACGTGGGCGAGCGCCTGCGCGCGCTGCGCGAGGCCGCCGCACCCCAGAAGCACCTGCTCGTGATGAGCAAGAGCATGAACTTCATCGACCTCGCCGGCGCCGACCTGTGGCGCGACGAGCTGCGCGCGCGCCGTGCGATGGGCGGCGACCTGTACTTCCATCGTCCGCGCCCGCAGGTCGTCGAGACGTGGCAGCGCATCGGCTTCGAGCACGAGCTCGGCACCGACCACGTGTTCCCCGACAAGCGCACCGCGATCGCGACGATCGTGCCGCGACTCGACCCGGCGGTGTGCGCGACGTGCACGGCACGCGTGTTCTTCGAGTGCCCGCCACCGCCCGCGGCGGCCGAAGCCCGCACACGCACCGACGACGGTGGCCGACGGTAGACTGCGCGCATGTCCCGCTTCGCACGCTCCACGGCTTTCGCGCACGCGCCAGGCGGCCCGCGCGCGGCCGGCGCGACCGCGCGTCGTCGAACGCCGGCCGCACTTCCCTGAGCCCGGCGATCCTCCCCTCCTCACCGTTTCGCGCACCACCGATCGCCGGGCCCGCACACCGCGCAGCCCCCCGTCCGCAAGGAGCGATCATGACTGCCCTCAGCCTGGGTGAACGCACCCTCACCGATCTCGACCACGCCCGCCTCGCCGGCCTGCTGCGCCGCGGCCCGCTGCCCGACAGACAGGCGTCGCCGCTGGCCGAGCTGCTCGACGCCGCCGAGCTCGTGGCCCCGCGCGCCGTCGACCCCGACGTCGTGACCATGTACTCGCAGGTGCTGCTGCGCGAAGCCAATGGCGACGCCTCGCTGAAGCTGACGGTCTGCTATCCGGCCGACGCCGAGCCCGAGGCCGGCTTCGTGTCGGTGCTGTCGCCGGTCGGCGCGGCGCTGCTCGGACGCCGCGTCGGGCAGACCGTGCACTGGCGCACGCCGTCGGGCGACGCGCGCCGCGCGGAGATCGTGGCGCTGCTGTTCCAGCCCGAGGCGAGCGGCGACTACACCACCTAGTCCCGCGCCGGCGCCGACTGCTGCGCCCGCAGGCGCGCGTGCACGTACGCGCCCTGCGGCACGTGCAGCAGGTCGGCGATGCGCCACAGCACATGGCGCTCGTGGTCGGCCAGGTGGCCGTCGGCATACGCCACGCGCCACATCAGCTCGACCATGCGCACCTTCTGCGCCATGTCGAACCGCTGGTCGATGTGCGACGTGAAGGCGAACAGGTCCGTCGCGCCGTGCGCGGCGGCCTCGGCCAGCTCCGACAGCCGCCGCGACTCATCGTCGGACAGCGCGAACTTCTCGCGCAGCGCGGCGCGTACCGCGGCACGCTCGTCGTCGCGCATCGACGCGTCGGCGCGCATCACCTCGACCAGCATCACCGCGGTGGCGAGCTGCAGCGCGTGCTCGGCCGCGCGCGGGTCGTCGGCCGGCTGCGGCGGCAGCAGCCGGTCGAACAGGTCCATCAGCGACTTCAGCATGCGGCCATCTTGGCATGCGACGCGCGCTCGCCGGTCGACGGGTGGTTGGACATTATTGGGCATGCGACCAATAATGCGTCATGCCCCGCCCTTCCCAGCAGATCGACCAGTCGCTGCTCGCGGCCGGCCGCGAGCTGTTCCCGGACGCGGGTTGCGCCGGTCTCTCGGTGCGCGCACTGGCCGCGCACGCCGGCGTGGCGCCCGGCATGTTCCATTACCACTTCGGCAGCAAGGACCGGTTCCTGCGTGCGCTGTTCGCCGATCTCTACGAGAGCATGTTCGCGTCGCTGGCGCGCGAGGCCGCGCTGCCGGCCGGGCCGCTGGAGCGGCTGCGCGCGGTGATGACGCTGTTCGCCCGCTTCGCCCGCACGCATCGGCGGCTGCTGGCGCGCCTGTGGATCGACGCGCTGTCCGGGCACGACGCCGCGCGCGACTTCTTCCGCGAGCACGCGCCGCGCCACGCCGGGCTGATGCTGCAGCTCATCGGGCAGGCGCAGGCCGGCGGCGCGCTGCGCGAGCTGCCGCCGCTGCAGTGCCTCGCCTTCCTGATGGGCGCGGTGCCGATGCCGATGATCTTCGCCGCCGGCCTGGTCGACGACGGCCTGCTCGTGCCGGGCGCGATGCGCGCGTTCGACGCGCAGGTGATGTCCGAGCGGGCCACCGACGCGCGCATCGACCTCGCGCTCGCGGCGCTCGCGGCCGACGTGCCGCGCAGCGCCCCCGGGCGCCCGAAGCGGGAGCGCGCGCGATGAGCGCGGCCGTCCTCGCCATCGTGCGCGCGCACGCCGCGTGGGCGACGGCCGTCGCCACGGCGGCGCTCGTCGCCTGCGCGCCGCACGCACCGCCCGGCTGGTCCGGCTACGTCGAGGGCGAGTACGTCTACGTCGCGGCGCCGCTGGCCGGCACCTTGACGACGCTTTCCGTGCGACGCGGCCAGGACGTGGCGCGCGGCGCGCCGCTGTTCACGCTCGACGACCTCACCGAACGCGCCGCGCTCGACGAGGCGCTGGCCCGCGAGCGCAGCGCCGGCGCGCAGGCGCGCAACACGGCCAGCGGTCGGCGCGCCGAGGAGATCGCGGTCATCGAGGCGCAGCTCGCGCAGGCGCGCGCGCAGGCCACGCTCGCCGCGGCCGAGCTGTCGCGCGTGCAGGCGCTCGGCGCGCAGGGCTTCGTCTCGCCCGCGCGGGTCGACGATGCCCGCACGGCCGCGCGCCAGGCCGACGCGCGGGTCGCCGAACTCGCCGCCGCCCTGCGCGTGGCGCGGCTGCCCGCGCGCGCCGACGAGCGGGCCGCGGCCGCCGCGCTGGCCGACGCGGCGCGCGCAGCCGTCGAGCAGCAGCGCTGGCGCGAACGGCAGAAGCGCCCGACCGCGCCGGCCGATGCGCGGGTGGCCGACACCTTCTATCGCGTCGGCGAGTTCGTGGCCGCGGGACAGCCCGTGCTCGCGCTGCTGCCGCCCGAGGCCGTGCGCGCGCGCTTCTTCGTGCCCGAGGCCGAGCTCGCCGCGCTGCGCATCGGCCAGCCGGTGCTCGTGCGCTGCGAGGGCTGCGGCGAGCCCATCGCCGCGCGCGTCGACTTCATCGCCACGCGCGCCGAGTACACGCCGCCGGTGATCTACTCGAACGCGCAACGCGCGCGGCTCGTGTTCATGGTCGAGGCGCGGCCCGAGAGCCGCGACGCCGCGCGCCTGAAGCCCGGCCAGCCCGTCGACGTGAGCCCGGCGCCCGCCGGCGCGAGCCCCGCGCGATGACGGTCGCCGCCGGCTGGGCCATCGACGTGCGCGGCCTCACCAAGCGCTACGGCGGCCGCGCCGTGGTCGACGACGTCTCGCTGCGCGTCGCGCCGGGTCGCATCTGCGGCTTCCTCGGGCCCAACGGCAGCGGCAAGACCACCACGATCCGCATGCTGTGCGGGCTGCTGACCCCCGACGCCGGCGAAGGCACCTGCCTCGGCATGGACCTGCGGCGCGACGCGGCCCGCATCCGCCGCGAGGTCGGCTACATGACGCAGCGCTTCGGCCTGTACGAGGACTTGTCGATCCGCGAGAACCTCGACTTCATCGCGCGGCTGTACGAGCTGCCGCGGCGGCGCGCGGCGGTCGACGACGCGCTCGAGCGGCTCGGGCTCGCGGCGCGCCAGGGCCAGCTCGCCGGCACCTTGTCGGGCGGCTGGAAGCAGCGGCTCGCGCTGGCCGCGTGCCTGCTGCACGCGCCGCGCCTGCTGCTGCTCGACGAACCCACGGCCGGCGTCGACCCCAAGGCGCGTAGCGACTTCTGGGACCAGATCCACGCGCTGGCGGCCGACGGCATCACGGTGCTCGTGTCGACCCACTACATGGACGAGGCCGAGCGCTGCCACGAGCTCGTCTACATCGCGTACGGTCGCGTGCTCGCGCGCGGCACCGAGCGCGAGATCGTGCGCGGCGCCGGGCTCGCGGTGTGGTCGGTGCGCGGCGAGGGTCTGGCCGCGCTCGTCGCGCCGCTGAAGGCGGCACCGGGCGTGCTGTCGGTGGCGGCCTTCGGCCACTCGCTGCATGTCGCCGCGCGCGACGCGGGCGCGCTCGACGCCGCGGTCGCGCCGTGGCGTGACGCGCCCGGCCTCGAGTGGCGGCGCAGCGAAGCCGACCTCGAGGACGTCTTCATCAGCCTGCTGGCCGATGCGCCGGAACGTGCCGCCGCGCGAGCCCCGTCATGAGTGCGCTGTCGTGGCAGCGGCTCGCGGCCGTGTTCATCAAGGAGTTCCAGCAGATGCTGCGCGACCG